>Ga0164241_10000200_pt1 | contig 144654 bp, 131 predicted proteins | sample OricomyardsoilBY_FD_108780 | JGI IMG/M metagenome (GOLD analysis project Ga0164241, IMG submission 108780) | Backyard soil microbial communities from Emeryville, California, USA - Original compost - Back yard soil (BY) | ecosystem: Environmental > Terrestrial > Soil > Unclassified | place... | reverse complement strand
CGTGCATGCCGCCCCGGATGCGCGCCAGGCGAACGGACAGCCGTATGACGCCACCGCTCTGCGCACGCTGCAAGACTGGGTGATCCGCCCGCAGCTGCGTCAGGTTCCTGGTGTCACCGAGGTCAACACCATCGGCGGCTTCGAGAAGCAATTCCACGTCACGCCGGATCCCGCCAAGCTGCTCGCCTATGGCTTGTCCTTCGATGGCGTGGTGCAGGCGCTGGAAGACAACAACGCCAACGTCGGCGCCGGCTACATCGAGCGCAATGGCGAGCAGTACCTGATCCGGGCTCCCGGCCAGATCGCCGACCTGCCGGCCATCGAGGGCGTGATCGTGGCGCATCGGGACGGCGTACCGATCACCATTCGCGACATCGCAGAAGTCTCCTACGGCAAGCAGCTACGCACCGGGGCGGCCACGCGTGACGGCGAAGAAGCGGTGCTGGGCACCGCGGTGATGCTGGTCGGCGAGAACAGCCGTACGGTGTCCAAGGCGGTTGCGACCAAGCTGCAGGAGGTCAACAAGGCCCTGCCGCCTGGGGTCACCGCCGATGCGGTCTACGACCGGACCGTACTGGTGGAAAAGACCATCGGCACCGTGCAGAAGAACCTCTTCGAGGGCGCGATCCTCGTGATGGTGGTGCTGCTGGCGATGCTGGGCAACGTCCGTGCCGCGCTGCTCACCGCGGCGGTGATTCCGCTGTCCATGCTGATGCTGATGACCTCGATGGTGGAGACCAAGGTCAGCGCGAACCTGATGAGCTTGGGCGCGCTCGACTTCGGCCTGATCGTCGACGGCGCAGTGATCATCGTGGAGAACTGCATCCTGCGGCTGGCGGCACGCCAGCACCACCTCGGACGGCTACTGACCACCAATGAGCGGCTCGAGACGGTCTATACGGCCAGTCGGGAGGTGTTCACGCCGAGTTTGATCAGCGTGCTGGTGGTGATTCTGGTGAACCTGCCCATCCTTGCGCTGACCGGCGTCGAGGGAAAGATGTTCCGGCCGATGGCCCTGGCCGTGATCATGGCGCTCATCGCTGCGTTGTTCCTGTGCCTGACGTTCGTGCCCGCGGCCGTGGCCCTGCTGCTGCGAGGCAAGATCCAGGAGAAGGAGAATTTCATCGTGGCGTTCGCGAAGCGCATCTATGCGCCAGTGCTCGCCATCGCGATGCGGCTGCGCCTGGTGTTTCTGGCCGGCGCGGTGGCGCTGGTGGTGCTGTGCGGTTGGATCGCCTCACGCATGGGCTCGGAGTTCATCCCGAGCCTGGATGAGGGTGATCTTGCCGTGCAGGCCCTGCGTATCCCCGGCACCAGCCTCACGCAGTCACTGGAGATGCAGTTCCAGATCGAGAAGGCAGTCATGAAGGTGCCGGAAGTGCTGACCTTCTTCTCGCGCGTCGGCACGGCCGAGGTGGCCACCGACCCCATGCCGCCGAACATTTCCGACGGATACGTGATGCTCAAGCCTCACGCGGACTGGCCCGATCCGAAGAAGCCCAAATCCGAAGTTGTCGCTGACATCGAGAAGGCGCTTGAGGGGCTGCCAGGCAATGCCTACGAAATCAGCCAGCCCATCCAGCTGCGATTCAACGAGCTGATCTCGGGCGTGCGCTCGGACCTTGGCATCAAGGTGTACGGCGACAACCTGGATGAGCTGCTGAAGGCCGGCAACGCCATTGCCAAGGTGCTGAATACCATCCCGGGTGCCGAAGGCGTGAAGGTTGAGCAGGTAGCCGGGTTGCCAGTGCTGTCGATCGACGCGAATCGCGCGGCACTGTACCGCTACGGACTCAACGTCAAGGATGTGCAGAACGTGCTGGCAGCCGCCACCGGTGGTGCCGAGGCCGGCCTGCTCTTCGAGGGCGACCAGCGCTTCTCGCTCGTGGTGCGCTTGCCGGAGGCCCAGCGCGGCAATCTGGATGCGCTTGGACGCCTGCCCGTGCCGTTGCCGGCCGGTGGCTACGTTCCGCTTGGAGAAGTCGCGACACTGAACATCGCGCCAGGCCCCAACCAGATCAGTCGCGAGAACGGCAAGCGGCGCCTGGTGGTGTCGGCCAATGTGCGTGGCCGCGACTTGGGCGGGTTCGTGGCCGAGGTGCGGCAGGCGGTGGAAGCCCAGGTGAAGCTGCCGCCAGGGTACTGGCTTGCCTACGGCGGTACGTTCGAGCAGCTGCAATCGGCATCCGAGCGCCTGGCACTGCTGGTGCCCGTCACGCTCGGGTTGATCTTCGCGCTGCTGCTGCTGACGTTCGGTTCGGCCAAGGACGCGGCGCTGGTGTTCAGCGGCGTGCCGATGGCGCTGACCGGTGGCGTGATCGCGTTGTGGTTGCGCGGGATCCCGCTCTCCATCACCGCCGGCGTCGGTTTCATCACGCTGTCAGGTGTCGCAGTGCTGACTGGCGTCGTGCTGGTTTCGGCCATCCGCGAGTACCTGGACCGCGGCGCCGACATCGACACCGCCATACGTGATGGGGCGATGCTCCGACTGCGTCCCATCCTGATGGTCGCCCTGGTGGCGGCGCTCGGCTTTCTGCCGATGGCCCTGAACACAGGCACTGGCGCCGAGGTGCAGCGACCGCTCGCGACGGTGGTGATCGGCGGCATTGTATCGGCGACAGTGCTGACTCTACTCGTGTTGCCCGGCCTGTACCGCATGGCTTGGCGGCAGCGTCGCGAGACGACCAATGACGCGCCCACCGTGGCGCCGATCGTGCAGGAGTCCCACTCATGAAACTGATCAAGGCGTTCATCCATGACGTGCGCACACCCGACGTGCTGCAGGCGCTGGCTGATGCGGGGTTCCGCAACATCACGCTGCAGGCGGTGCGCGGTGCACTGAAGGCAGTGTCCGAATCCGAGAAGGACTACTCGGTGGAGTCTGGGGGTCTGATCATCTCGGAAACCCGCGTGTCGCTCGTCGTAGAGGACAACCAGGTCGCCAAGGTGACAGAAATCATCCGCGCGGTGGCGCGCATCGGGACGGGCATCTCGGGCTATGTGTACGTGAGTCCGGTCGAACAGGCTCTTCCCATCGGGTCGCCATGATTCGCGCGGAACATCCAGTCGCGGCGCGTTCGACCACCAGAGGCTTGCCGCAAGTACCGGCGCCCAACCGGCAGGAGCGCATGATGAGAATCGGCGATCTGGCGCGAACGACAGGGGTCACCATCGAGACCATCCGCTTCTACGAGCGGGTGGGCTTGCTGACGCCACCGCAACGTACTTCTGGCAACTACCGCGTGTACGACAAGGTTCATGCCGAGCGCCTTTGGTTCATCCGCAATTGCCGGGCGCTGGACATGACATTGGATGATGTGCGCTCGCTGCTGGCCACACGGGATGACCCCAAACGTGGCTGCCACGAGATAAATGGGATGCTCGATGAGCAGATCGAGCACGTGGCAGGACGAATAGTGGAGCTGCAGGGACTCGAAAGCACTCTGCGCGAGCTGCGACGCCAGTGCAGCGAACCGCATGTGGGCATCGAATGCGCGATCTTCACGGGCCTGGCCGGCGCGTCTCCCGCCGGCCCAGTGGCACGGAACCGCAAGATCCCGCCAGGTCGATGACGATGTCACCGGCAGCCCGTCTTGAGGTCGCACGGTTGGGGCCTGCATGAGCGGCAAGCTGCAGCTGGAGATTCCGGTGGTGCTGCCCGGCGTCCCTGATGCCGAAGACGCCTGCGTGAATCGGCTGATCGCGGACCTGCAGGATCGCACGGCCATCGAGAAGGTCCACGTGCGCAAGGGCGATCCAGGTGAGCCTGCCGAGCTGTGCGTGCATTTCGATCCGCAGTTGCTTTCGCTGGCCCGCATCCGCGAGCTGGTGGAGAGCGCCGGGGCACGCATTGCCGAGCAGTTTGGGCATGTGCTATGGAAGGTAGAGGGCATCGGGCACGTGCGGCGGGCTCGTACCGTGACAGATCGTCTGAGGACGACCCTGGGCGTCCTCGAAGCCGAAGCCAGTGGAAGCGGCATCGTGCGCATCGAGTTCGATCGCAAGCTCGCCGATGAAAACCTGCTGCTCCGGGCGCTGGCCGAAATGGGGGTGAGGCCGGTCGCGGCAGAAGTTGGGACTCGCGATCAGGGGAACGCCAGATCCCACAACCACGCGAATCACGACCACCAAGATCACGGTGGCCACGGGAAGCACTCCGCCGATGGCGAGTCAGGACATGAGCACGGCGGCCCATTGGGTGAAAACTCCGAGCTGATCTTTTCCCTGATTTGCGGCGCCCTGCTCGCCCTTGGATACCTGTTCGGTCGCTTCTTTCCCGATGCCGCGGGCTGGATCCCCACCGCCCTCTACGTCTCTGCCTATGTCTTCGGCGGGTTCTACACGCTGCGCGAGGCGATCGACAATCTGCGCCTGAAGCGCTTCGAGATCGACACGCTGATGCTGGTGGCGGCCGTGGGTGCGGCAAGCATCGGCGCCTGGGCGGAGGGTGCGCTGCTCCTGTTTCTGTTCAGTCTGGGACACGCACTCGAGCACTACGCCATGGGCAGGGCTCGACGCGCCATCGAGGCACTGGCCAAGCTCGCCCCACGCACTGCCACGGTGAAGCGCAATGGCCAGACGATAGAGGTGCCGGTCGAAAGTCTTCGGGTCGGCGATGTTGCCCTGGTGAAGCCCAATGAACGATTGCCGGCCGATGGGTTCGTGGTGCTGGGCCTTTCCAGCATCAACGAGGCACCGGTGACGGGCGAGAGCATGCCCGTCGACAAACGCCCGGCCGAGAACGTATCCGCAGCACGTGCAGCCCCGAGCTCGGTCGGCGCTGCTTCGCGTGTGTTTTCCGGCACGATCAACGGCGCCGGCGCGCTGGAGATCGAGGTTACGCGGCTGTCCAGCGACTCGGCGCTCGCCCGGGTCGTGAAGATGGTGAGCGAGGCTGAGGCGCAGAAGTCGCCGACGCAGCGCTTCGCCGATCGCTTCGAGCGCGTGTTCGTGCCGGTGGTGCTAGGGCTTGCCGGCGCTCTGCTTTTCGCATGGGTGGTGGTCGACGAGCCGTTCAGCGCGAGCTTCTATCGCGCGATGGCTGTTCTTGTTGCCGCCAGTCCCTGTGCGCTTGCCATCGCAACGCCCAGTGCCGTGCTGTCGGCGGTGGCGCGCGCGGCCCGCAGCGGTGTGCTGGTCAAGGGAGGCTCGGCGCTGGAGAACCTCGGCGCCCTCAAGGCCATCGCATTCGACAAGACCGGTACGCTTACCGAGGGCAAGCCGCGCATCACCGACATCGAACCGGCCCCCGGAGTAACAGGGGAGGAACTCCTCGCGGTGGCGGTCGCCGTTGAGCGCCTCAGCGATCATCCCCTGGCGGCGGCCATTGCACGCGATGGCAGCGAGCGGCTGAAAGGCAGTAGTTCGCCAAGCGCCACCGACCTGCGCAGCCTGACCGGACAGGGAGTGACCGCCCGCGTGCAGGACCAGACCGTCTGGATCGGCAAGGCGGAAATGTTCGGTACCGAGGGCATTCCCGCGCTGGACCAGCCGACCATGAGCGCGATCAAGCGCCTGCGCGACACTGGTCGTACCTCGATGGCCGTGCGCTTGGGGAGCCGGGATCTGGGGGCCATTGGACTGATGGACACGCCGCGCGAAGCGGCGCGCGATGCGGTGGCCAGGCTGCGCGATCTGGGTGTGCGCCGCATGATCATGCTGTCCGGCGACCACCAGCGGGTAGCGGACGCCGTCGCGCGCAGCGTCGGACTCGACGAGGCCTGGGGCGATCTGATGCCCGAGGACAAGGTCAAGTCCGTCGGCAAGCTGCGCGATGAAGCCATGGTCGCGATGGTCGGCGATGGTGTGAATGATGCCCCGGCCATGGCGCATGCCACCGTGGGCATCGCCATGGGGGCGGCCGGCTCGGATGTTGCGCTTGAGACCGCCGACATCGCGTTGATGGCCGATGATCTGCGGCAGTTGCCCTTCGCGGTGGCGCTCAGCCGCCGCGCGCGGCGCGTGATCCTGCAGAACATGGTGGTGAGTCTCGGGGTGGTCGCGCTGCTGGTGCCGGCGACCATCCTGGGACTTGGCATCGGTCCGGCGGTGGCGGCGCATGAGGGCTCGACGCTGGTGGTGGTGGCCAATGCGCTGCGGCTGCTGGCATTCCGGCTGCGCGAGCGCCCGCCACCGGAACCGTTGACTGCGGTCCGCGTCGAGGCCTGAACACTTCCTGCGGCAACCCCTGGCGATGAACCGACACGACAGACGTAAGTTTCGCGCAGTGACCGCGGCCACGTCGCGGCCGTTGTCGAAGCACAAGCGGCGCGAGAGCAAGCGCCTATTGCTGATCGTCGGGGGATTCGCCGCAGCGCTTTTCGGTGCGTGCATCTGGCTCATTGCCGACCTACTGAGCATCGACCTGACCGTCTTCGTGTCGCCCGGCCCGCCCAGCGCGACGGCCGAGCAATGGGTGGAAGGGTTGCGCGGTGCCGGCTTCCATGTCCACGTGCGGAAGGAACGGGATTTCCCCGGCCGTCGCACCCGTCTGCATATTCCGCCGGAGTTTGCGGCCGAGATCTGCGCGGTCACCGCCAACCCCAGCCGCTATGTCCTGTCTGGCTACGTGCCGGTGGATGCAGTGGTCCGGATGCTGCGGGAGCAGCCGGCCTACCAGGGGCTGCTCCTGCCGGACGCACCCCAAGCGGGCCGGTCGGCACCTCCTGCTGATTCGCATGAACGGGACATTTGGGGCTTCTGGAGCGATGGCCAGAAGGAACTCTTCATGCACCGGGAGGCGCCCCAGCCGCAAGGCAAGCCAGGGGGTCAGCGCGGCAAGGCCAAGGCTCTCGCCAATGCCAATTCAGAGGCGCCAGTTGCCTCATGGGAGCACCAAGGACGTCAATCAGGTCGAATTAACACGGCGATAACGGTTCTAAACCGTACTTCCGATGACAGGTGCCTCAATTTCGGTTCTAACTGCAACGCTGACAGTTGAGGTATTGAGTGTGAACCGGGGGACCCAAGTGCTGCGCGGTATGGTGGCTCATCGCCACCTGGATGGACATGGCCGCGGCATCGGGGTGCTGATTCCAGACTGGTCAACTCACCCTAGATTGCCCGCCGCGAGTGGATCCTCCGCCCGCATCCCCTGCTCCGGATTTCCGGTCCCACCAGTCCATCGCTGGTAGCCCCGGCGAATCGCCCTCCCACCCGACCTACCAAAGGACCTGCGCATGATTTCCGCACTGCAACGTGGACGCTTTCTGGCCACTGCCACCTGCGCGCTCGCGACCCTGCTCGCCGCTGGAGCCGCCAGCGCCCAACAGGCGCCCGCCGCCGCTGACCCCAATGCAACGCCGCGCGAGCGCGCCATGCAGCAGCGCATCGACGAACTGGAGCAGCGCCTGTCGAACCTGGAGTCCTCCGCGGTGCTGTCTGAGCCGGAGACGCGGGTCCGGAAGAAGGAGGTCTACGTTGACCAGAACGGCAACGAGACCGATACGCCCACCCCGGGTTCCAAGAAGGTCGTGACCTACCAGCGCGAGCGGGTGTTCCGTCGCCAGACCATCAGCGAAAAGATCGATGACGCCTTGGCCGGTGAGGCCGAGAAAAGCGTGCAGCTCGGCATCGACGCAGCCATGGTGGTCCAGCAGGTGAATCAGACCAAGGGCGGCTCGGGCGAGGCAGACGGGCATGCCTACGCACTGTCGTCGGCAGACCTGTTCTTCTCCGCCAAGCTTGCCCAGAACACCAGCCTGTACGCAGATGTCGTTGGCCTCAGCGGCTCGCCACCCGATGCCGAGACCGGCGGCTTGACGCTGCTCAATGGCTATGCGGCGCGCCTGGTGCAGCAGAACGAGATCAACCTGCGCGAAGCCTGGCTGCGCACAGAGATCTTCGACCAGAACCTCGCCCTGACCATCGGCCGGCTGGATCTCACGGCATTCTTCGACCGCAACGCCGCCGCCAACGACGAGACGACGCAGTTCGTCAGCGACGCGCTCGTCAACAACCCGATGCTCGGCCTGTCCAGCAATGGTGCGGGCCTCGCCGCGGTGTACGACCCGCGCGGCTCCTGGAACGTGAAGCTCGGTGTCCAGCAGAGCGAAACCGACGCCACCAACCTCTCCCAGTCGCTGTTTACCCTGGGCGAGGTCGGCTACCGCGCCCGCCCGTGGGGCTTGGGTGAGGGCAACTACCGAGCATGGTACCGAAGCGACAACAGCAGCGGTGACAACAAAGACGCTTTCGGCGTGAGCCTCGATCAGCGCATGACATCGGTGATCACCCTGTTCGGCCGCTTCGGCCGAGCGCAGGCGGTGGAAGCGGCCGGCGCCCACGACCGCTATTTCAGCGGTGGACTGCAATTTCAGTCGCAGGTGGTGCTGAACCCGCTCGACACCTGGGGTGTGGGCTACGCCCACCTGAAACTCTCTTCCGATGACAAGGAAGACCTCGTGGAGGCCTACTACAATTTTCACATGTCCGAGAAGCTGCGCCTCTCGCTGCACCTGCAGTACGCCACGGAGACCGATCCGCTGGGCGCCAAGCGCAGCTACCTCGTCCCGGGCCTGCGCATCCAGGCCGGTCTGTAAGCCATCACCCGATTCAGGAGCACATTCATGCGCAAATCCTCCGTTTCCTTGCTGAGCATCGCGATGGTCGTCAGCCTCGCCATCAGCCAGGCGGCCATTCCCGCCGAAGCCAATCACGCCGGCATGCAGATGAACAGCGGCCCCGACGTGAAGATTCCCGATCCCACCAAGGTGGTCATGATCGTGAACCGCGATTCCAACGACATCGCGTTTATGGATATCCCGAGCAAGAAGATCGTCGCCACCACATTCCTCGGTGACAACGTGAACCCCCACATGGTGATGATGTCGCCGGATGGACGTTACGTCGTGACCGGCGGCACGCGTGCCAACACGGCCTACATCATCGAGACCGCCACGGCGAAGCTCGTCAAGAAGATCCCGGTGGACATCGCGCCGGAACACCTTGCCTTCTCGCCCGACAGCCGCTGGTACTACCAGGGCAACCCGGACGGGGATTCCATCTCCGTCATCGACATGCAGTCGCTGACCAAGATCAAGACCATTCCTGGCCTCGCCGAGCCGCTGAACGTTACTTTCACCCCTGATGGTTCCAAAGCCTACGTGGGCAACTATGGCGCGCATTGGGTGGGTGTGATCGACGTGAAGCGTCACGAGCTGCTCAAGCGCATCCAGATCGCCCCGCCCGAGAACCGGGCCGGGCTGGACCCGGAGCGCTATCTCGGCGAGATCAAGGGCATCAACGTCGCCATGCCGACTCCGGACTCTCGTTACCTGTTCGCAGCCGACAGCGACCTGGGTGTGGTCGGAGTGATCGACACCCGCGACGACAAGGTGGTGAAAGTGATTCGCGTCGGCAAGGATCCGTGGCGCGTGTACATGGGACATGACGGCAAGTACGCGATCACGCCGAACAATGGCGATGAGACCATCTCCATCATCGATGTGGTGAACCAGAAGGTGGCGGCGACCCTCGAGGCGGGCCCCGACATGACCGGCATCAACTTTGCGGCCGGCAAGGCCTTCGTGATCAGTTCGACCAGCGGATTTGTGTACGTTTACGACATGAAGTCCCTGAAACCCGCCGGGCGCATCAAGATCGGCACCAATGTGCAGCTGGAGACCGCGACAACGGACACGGCAGAGGAGAAAATCTATCTGGCCGATTCCACTGAGAACGCCGTTGTCATCATCGATGCCAAGACGCAGACCTTCGAGAAAGTGCGCAACGTGGGCCTCTACCCTTGGGGGACCCATGTCATGGACAGCAAGGACAACTACTGCCACTAGGCTGATCCTCGCCTGCGCCGGCCTGACTCTGCTGTCCGGCAGTGGGGTCGCCGCCGGCGTGCGCGACCATACCCGCCTGAAGGGTGCCCCGTCGGCCGTGTCGGAGGCCCAGGCCGGCGAACTGTCGCTGGCCATGGGCACGGTGGCAGTTCGCCCGATCCAGACGCTGGTGCGGCTGCGTGCCGTGCGGGTCGCCAATTCACCGCGGCTCGAAGCCATCGCAACTGGCAATGAGGCAACGCTGCTGCAACCCGGCCAGCGGGCCCGGGTGTTCACGCTGAATTCGCGCGCCCAGATGGTTCAGGCACGGGTGGAGCGAACCAGCATGCATGCCGGGCGCCTGCACCTGCAGGTGCTGCCGGCCACCGCCGCGGAGGCGGACACTCGCGACTTCCTGGTGGAGGTGGTCGTCGAACGTGGCCGGTACCTGTCGGTACCCAATGACGCGCTGGTCGAGGAAGGAAGTTACCGCACGGTGTACGTGCGCAATGCCGATGGCGACTACGAGCCGCGACACATCGTCGTTGGCATCCAGGGCGAGACCTACACGGCGGTGACGTCAGGACTGGAACCCGGCGAGCAAGTTGTTACCACCGGCAGCTTCTTTATCGACGCGGACTACAAGATGAAGGGTGGCGGCTGAGCCATGTCCAGTGAACGTGGCGTCATCGCCTGGGTGCTGCGTCATGTGCGGCTGGTGTGGCTTGCCGTTGCGCTCGGGGTCGTGGCAAGTCTCGTTGCCGTACGCGAGGCGCCGCTCGACGCCATCCCCGACATCTCCGACCCGCAGGTGGTCATCTATGCCAAGTGGCAGCGCAGTCCGCAGCTGCTCGAGGAGCAGATCAACGCGCCGGTGATCCGCGCGCTGCTGGGCACGCCAGGGGTCAATTCCCTGCGCGCCACCTCGCACATGGGGTACTCCTTTATATACGCCATCCTGGACGACCCGCGAGATCGCGATGCGGCGCGCCAGCGCATCGCGGACCGCCTCAATGCCATTCGCACACAGCTGCCCGCCGACGCCTCGGTGATGCTGGGCCCGGATGCCGGCAGCATGGGCTGGATCTACCAGTACGCCCTGCGCGACACCACGCAGACGCGCGACCTGCGCGAGCTGCGGCTGCTCAACGAACGGCAGGTGAAACCTCTCCTGCAGACCACGCCGGGCATCGCCGAAGTGGCTTCGGTGGGTGGCCTGGAGAAGCAGTTCCAGTTCCGTCTGTTTCCGCCGCTGCTGGCGGCTACCGGACTTACTCTGCCGCAGATCGTCGCCACGCTGCGCGAGTCCTTCGGCGAGGTGGGCGGCCGCACCATCGAGATCGCGAACCGGGACTACCAGTTGCGCGGTTCGATGGACCACACCGATCTGGATTCGCTCGAGGCCCTGACCATCGGGCGTGATCGCGAGGGCCGCATCCTGCGGCTCAAGGACATCGGCTACCTGCAGGTGGGCTATGACATCCGTCGCGGCATAGCCGACCTCGATGGCACCGGCGAAGTCGTCGGTGGAATAGTCATCATGCAGCAGGGCGAGAATGTGCTCGCCGTACGCCGCGCCCTGCAACAGCGACTTGAATCGGTGTCAGCGGCCCTGCCCGCCGGCGTGCAGCTGGTACCCACTTACGATCGCTCGAAGTTGATCTGGTCGACGCTGGCAGCCTTTGCCGAGACGCTGGCCTATGAGCTGCTCGTCGTGGTGCTGATCGTGGCGCTGTTTCTGCGCAATCTGCGCACGGCGATCGTACCCATCTGTGTGCTGCTGCTGGCCACCCTGTTCACGGTGCTGCCGCTTGCGGCCTCCAACCACACCATCAATCTGCTGTCGCTCGCGGGCCTGGCCATCGCCATTGGCGAGATGGTGGATGCCACCATCGTGATCGTCGAGAACTGCGCCGCGGAGCTCGAGCGCCAGCAACCTGTCGATGCGGCTGCGCGGCGGGCGGTGATTCTGCAGGCCCTGCGCACGGTCGTACGGCCGCTGCTGTTCTCGCTCCTGATCATCTTGGCCTCCTTCCTGCCCATCTTCTTCCTCGATCAGCGCGATGCCCGACTGTTCGATCCGCTGGCGCTGACCAAGACCGGTGCGATGGCTTTCTCCACATTACTGACGGTGTGCCTGCTGCCCATCCTCGTGATCTGGGCTCTGGGGCGTCCGCGTCCAGGCGTGGCACGCGCACCGGTCTCCGACAGTGCGCTGGTCCGTGGCTACCGCTTCCTGCTGGAGCGCGCGCTGCGCCTGCGTTACGTGCTGCTGGCGCTGGGCCTTCTGGCGCTGGTGCCCGCCTGGTTCACGTTCCAGGGATTCCGGCGTGATTACATGCCGGAGCTCGAGGAAGGGTCGATCCTGTACATGCCGACAACACTGCCCGGCATTCCCATGCGCGAGGCGGGGTGGATCCTGCAGCAGATGGATCGCAAGCTGAAGGAGTTCCCGGAGGTCGAGCGCGTCTTCGGCAAGCTGGGCCGCGCCGACACCGCCACCGACTCCGCACCCGTGACCATGGTGGAGACCACCGTGCTGCTGCACCCGAAATCCAAGTGGCGCAAAGGCATGACCAAGGACATGCTGATCGCGGCGATGAACGACTCGTTGCAGATCGTCGGTTTCGCCAATTCGTGGACACAGCCCATGAGCACGCGCGTGCTGATGCAGACCACGGGTATACAGACCGCCGTAGGCCTGAAGGTGATGGGACCGGACATCGTTGCCATCGGCGAGATCGCCAAGCAGGCCGAGCAGCTGCTGCGCGAGGTACCGGGCGCCGCTTCGGTCATCGCCGAGCGCATTGCCGAGGGCTACTTCGTCGATGCGGCCTACGATGCCGAGCGGATGGCTGCCCAGGGTGTGACCCTTGCCGAGGCCGAGGCCACGGTGCGCTATGGTCTGGGCGGCGACAATGTCGCCAGCGTGCCGCAGCCGGACCAGACCCGTATTCCGCTGAGCCTGCAGTACTCCGGCGAGTATGCCGACACGCTGCAGAAGGCCTCCTCTGCTGCGGTGATCACCGCGGACGGCCGCAGCGTCCCGCTCAATGACGTGGCCACGGTGGGTGTGCGCAAACTGCCGGAGATGCTGCGTAACGAGAACGGACAGCTCGCCGGCTACGTCTACGTGTATCTGGCCGACTCCACGGCGCCGGACTATGTGGCGCGCGCGCGGACCGTGCTGGAAAAGCAGCTCAAGCTGCCCGACGGCTACCGGGTCGAGTGGACCGGACTGTACCGCTATGCCGAGGAGGCGCGAGCCCGACTCGTTTACATCGTGCCGCTGACACTGCTGATCATCTTCGGTCTGCTGTGGCTCGCCTTCAGGAATCTGGGTGACACGCTGGTCATCATGCTGTCGGTGCCGTTCGCGTTGGTGGGCGGTGTGTTCCTGCAGGCTGCCCTCGGTTACCCGATGACCACGGCCGTGACCATCGGCTACATCGCGCTGTTCGCGGTGGCCATCCAGACCGGCATCATCATGATTGTCTTCATCCACGAGGCACTCGCCCGACGCGGCGCCGGCGACTCGTACCGGCAGGCGGTGATGCTTGGCGCGACAGCGCGGCTGCGGCCGAAACTGATGACCGTCGCGGCCACAGTGCTGTCGCTGTTCCCCGTGATGTTTTCGCACGGCGCGGGCATGGAGCTGATGCGACCCATTGCCACACCCACCGTGGGTGGCATGGTGACTTCCACCATCTACGTGCTGTTCCTCATCCCCTGTATCTATGCCGTGGTCGATGACCAGCGACGCTGGCGCGCAGGGCGTGGTGCGCTCCCATGACGCGTACGAGGTTGCTCGATCGCGCTGCATGGGCCGCAGCGGTCGTCCTCCTGCTGGCTGCCGCCGCTGCACGGGCGGCCCATGACCACGTTGCGATGAATCACTCGCTGCCGCCTGGTCCGGAAAAGGCGCGCATCGAACAGATGTGTTCGGTTTGCCATCCGCTGCAGCGCGTGCTCAATGCCGGCGGTTCGGTCGCCGGCTGGCAGGATCGCCTCCGGCGCATGCAGCGCTGGGGAGCTCGTATCCCGGCGGAGGAGATGGAGCCTCTTGCGCGCTACCTCGCCGCGGCGTTGCCGCCGCGGCCACGCGTGATGCCGACCCTGCTGGCCGATGCCGCGACCTCGGCGGTTCAGGAAGTTCGCGTGCAGCAGATCCAGGGCACGCTGCGCTACGCGGCCCGTGTCACCGGTCCACGCGAGGTCCTGCTCGTCGACGTCACCGCGGCTGATCGGCAGCGGCTCGTGGCAGGACAGCGGGTGCGCCTGTTTGCGGCCCAGCAGCGCGGCAATTTCACCTCCGCCGTGGTGATTCGCAGCGGCGGCGCGAACGGCAAACTGCTGCTGCGACCGGTGCTGGACCTGCAGCCCGGGGCCCTGTACATCGCCGAGATTCCGGTGACCCTGGGGTACGCCCTGGCGGTGGCCAATGACGCGCTCATCCCCGCTGGCGATGGCTTTCGCGTGCTTGTGCAGGATGCGGCGGGTGCCTATGCGTCACGCCCGATCCGGCTGGGATACGGCGGCGACCAGGTCACGCAGGTTGTTGCCGGCCTTGCCGACGGCGAACAGGTGGTCAGCCTCGGAACCTTCTTCATCGACGCCGAACAAAGTATGGAGAGCGCGCCATGAACAAGCCATTGAACCTGATCCGCCCCGCCTCGCTGCTGCTGGCCGCTCTGCTGCTGGTGTCCTGGCTGGCACCGAACGCCGGCGCGGCCGAACAGAGTCTGCAGATCAGCCTGAACACCACTCCGGATCCGCCCCGCTCCGGCAACAATGCGGCGGAGGTCACCGTACTCGATGCCGCGGGCACGCCGATTTCGAACGCCACCGTCGAGGTGCGCTTCTACATGCCCGCGATGCCCTCGATGAACATGCCGGAAATGGCAGCCAACTTTCCGATGGTTTCCGCCGGCAACGGCCGCTACAAGGGCAACGGCAAGCTCGTGATGGGCGGCACCTGGGAGGTCACCGTCACGGTGTCCCGCGACGGCAAACGTGTCGGCCGCAAGAAGTTCACGGTGAATGCCAAGCCCTGAGAGTCAGGTGGCGAAGCGCAGGGTCAGGGCCGCGAGCACCACGTAACGCCCGAGCTTGGCGATACTTACCAGCAGCAGGAATACGCTGAGTCGCTCGCGCATGATGCCCGCCACGATGGTCAGCGGATCGCCGACCACGGGCGCCCAGCTGAGGAGCAGCGACCACTTGCCGTAGCGCTGGTACCAGCGCTGCGTGCGCTCCAGGCGCGCACCGCGCAGCGGAAACCAAGAGCGATCGCGCAGCCGCTCCACACCCCGCCCGATCCCCCAGTTGAGCACTGAACCCAGCACGTTGCCGAGACTGGCAATGGCGACCACCGGGACCACCGAGTAGTCCGCGACCAGTAGACCAACCAGCACGGCTTCAGACTGGCCAGGAAACAGTGTGGCCGACACCAGCGCACTGGCAAACAGGCCGGCATATAGCGCGAACTCGACTGGCATCGATGCAGCTTGCCTCAATCGTGGCGGCTTTCATTGGAGACATGTGATAAATTCATGTTATCGCATGTCTCCCTCCTCAACACGACCCTCAGACCGCGAGTTATCCGAGGCAGCCGAGGCCCTGGCCAGCCTCCGCGGGGCGAATCTGACCCACACACAGCGGGCCTACGCCGCAGCGCTGCGCTACTGGTCGGCCTGGTTCGCCCTGCGCTACGGAAGCCGGGTCGCTCTGCCGGTCAGCGCCGACGTCGTCTGTGAATTCCTGCGGGACCATCTGGCGCAGAACCCGGCGCGCGAGCAGCCGGAGGCGAACCCCTTTCGCGGCCCCCGCGCCGCGTCCCAGCACACCCTTCCAGAGGCCATCGACCGCCGCCTCGTCCGGCACGGCTACAAGAAGCGACTTGGGCCGTTGCCGATCTCTACCGTCGTGTCGCGGCTGTCGGCGCTGTCGGGTGCCCACAAGGCGCAGGTGACGAGTGCCCAAACGCAGCAGCCGCCCAATCCCCTCGCGGATCCGCGCGTGCGCGACTATTTGAAACGTTGCCGCGCCCTGGCGAACCGGGTTCCGCGGGCCACGCGGGCGTCGGCGCCGCTCAGCCGCGCCGATCTCGATGCGCTGCTTTGCACCTGCGGCGCAGACCTTGCCGGTGTGCGCGATCGCGCGCTGCTGCTGCTGGCCTGGCACACCGGCGGCCGCCGGCGCAGCGAACTTGCGGGCGCCGGAATCGACCAGTTCCAACTGCGCGGGAAACAGGCTTTCTTCGAACTGCCGGCTACTGCATTCAGGCGGCGCCTGCCCGACCCCATGAATCTGCTCACCCTCAAGCCCCTGCCGCCGGAGGCCGCAAAGGCACTGCGCGCCTGGCTCGACATCCTGACTTCGCAGGCCGCAACCCATGGCGCGCTGTTCCGCGCCATCCGCCACGAGCGCGTCAGTGAGCCGCTCACCGGCGAGGGCATCCGCCAGATCCTCAAACGCCGTGCATTGCTGGCGCGGCTCGACGTGAAGCGCATCAGCCCGAGCTCCCTGCGCAGCGGGTTCGTGCGGGACGCGATGGAGAAAGGACGGCCGCTGCAGGACATCCTGGCCCTGGCCGGCTACAAACACGTGCCCCGCAGCCTGATGACCGGATTGCGCTAGCGTTCCAGTTCGCGGGTGCTCGCCGGCGGTTGGCGCACGGGTGCCGCGTCCACCTCGCGGCGACCGCCATCACGCCCCTGCTGGAACCGCTCGAGCTCGGCGATGGCGCTGGTCTTCTCGCCGGTAAACCGGTCCAGGCGCTGCGCGAGCGATACCACATCGTCCGTGTGAATCGCCACCGACTCGCGGTGGCGGCTGATCGCGACCAGGAACGCCTGTTGCGACATCAAGCCGCCGCTGTCGCTGTCCAGGTTGGCGATCGCGTGCTTCGTGGTGACGCCCTGCGAGCGATACACCGTGCTGGCATAAGCATGCGTCCAGTGCTGGGCAACCGGATCCGCGGCATCGATGGTCACCAGCGTGCCGTCGGCGCGCGTCAAGGTGGTCTTGTCCTGCGTCAACGAGGCGACCGAGAGCAAGTCGCCATTCACCAGTTGCAGATCCGGCGCGTTGCGCAGCCAGCGGATGCGCTCGCCAGCCGCGAGCGTGGTCGCACGCTCCCCATAGGCCACCACCGGATACCCCTTGCGTGGCGCGTCCTCGCGCGGCCGCCACTTAATGCGCTGGTTGCTGCCATCGCGCTCGAGTGCGATGTGGCCGCGCTCATGGTCCACCCCCACAACCCGCAGATACTCCCCGGCGGCGATGCCCAGCTCCCAGTCGCCAGCGGCGAACTGCAGCAGCTGTCCTGGCTTGTAGAAGTGGGTCTCGCGCGTATCGGCACGCGTACCGAATGTCTTCTCGAGCGCGACACGGGGTAGCTCCTGCCCGAGTATGCCTTCCCGACGCAGAACATCGCGCGCGGCCTCGTTCAGAACGTTGCGATCCTCATTGCGAGAGGTCAGAAGCAGCGTGGAGTCCCGTTCACCGCGCCGCTCCGCCCATTCGCTGATCATCGACCGCAGGCGTTCCCGGCGATCGGCCTCCTGATGAATGCGAGGGGCCAATTGCGACAGTGCGCCCGCCACGTCGCCACGCACGGCGGCACGTACGGCCGCGCGATCCGGCTCCTGCCTCTGCCTCAGAATCTCGTCCATCTCTGCGTGTTTGATGCCTTTCCGCAGCAGCAGGTCGAACGGCCGACCCGCCTCGATCGCGGCCAGCTGCTTGTTGTCGCCCACGAACAGCACCCGTGCGCCCAGCGTGTCCGCCGCCCACAGCAGCCGCGCGGTGAGTGCATTCGGCAGCTGCGAAGCTTCGTCGACCACCCACAGCTCGCGCGGCTTCAGGAACCGCTGCCACCACTGCTCCTGGCCACGCCGCGCACGCACCAGCGCCTCGCCGATGTGGCGCAGATGCCTGTGGATGGTGACCGACGGGATGCCGGCCTCGGATTCGAGGTTCTTCGCCGCAGCTGCGTTCTGCGCCATGCCGCGGATCTCCACACTGCGCAGTCCGAGCTCCTCGCGCAACGCCGCGAGCAGCGTGGTCTTGCCAGTGCCCGGCCTGCCCAGGATGGCCATGTGGCTCGACTCCGTACTCAGCACCAGCTGCAGCGCACCGCGCTGTCCCGACGTCAGTGAGGCGTACGCCGCCGCGATGCCATCGGCCTCCCTCGCGGAAATGAACGCGGGCGCGGTGGACTCCAACCCGATGGAGAGCGCGCGCTGCTCCTGGGCGCGCGCCCGCGGTGTGGTCCAGCGCCGCAAGTGTCCCTCGTCCGCCCGCAGCAGCGCGCCACCCTTCGCCTCGGCGCGTGCCGCCGACTCCGCCTCCTCCACCACGGTTCGCCCGAGCGACAATCGCAACGCATGACGCAGCAGCTCGCCATGGGCAAACACCGCCTCGCCTTCGGACAACCTTTCTTTCGCCTCCCTTAGCGCCTGGAGCAGCGGCAGCCCCACGGGCGGTTCGCTGGGACCCCGGCGCTCCGCCTCCGCGATCCAGCGATCGATATCGAGATCCCGCGCGGCCGCGTCCTCGCGCCAGCGCGCGACCAGCTCACTGTGCGGGGTGTCCTGCTTGCGCTGCCGCGTCAGGATCGCGGCGCGTGCGGCACGCTCCGCACTCGCGTCACCCCACTGCGCCAGCTTCTCCGCCACCTGCGCCCGCCGCGACGACAGCTGCTCGCGATAGGCGGCGGGCACTTCCCGCAGCTCGAACGTGCCGTCCCTGCCATTCACCTGCAAGCGGTAACCAAGCGCGAGGACCTCGCGTGCGAGTTCGGAGCGGTAGACCTGTCCGGCCACCATCTTGTTCCGGAACAGCTCCATCGAGTGCACCGACTTCCAGTGTCCCGATCCATCCTGCGTGGCGTTCATCACCACCGAGTGAGTGTGCAAGGCCGGATCCTGGTTGCGCGAGGTGTGGTGCGTGAATCGCGCCACCACGAGGTTTGCGGTGGGCTCGAACCGAACGCCATCCGGCCCCCGCTGGCGCGTGCCGAGCGCGTTGTCTTCAATCCAGGAAATGGCATGGTCCACCGCGCGCTCATGCGCGCGCAGCAGCCGCGTATCGCCACCCACCTCGGCCAGGATGGACACGGACTTCGGCGCCGAAAACGTCAGGTCCCAGCCCGGGGTGTGCACCACCTGACCATCACGCTGGCGACCCAGCACCACGCCATTGGGCAGATGCCCCTGCAGCAACGCCTGGAACTGCTCGCGCCCCACGCCCTCTTTCAGTCCCAGCGCCGCGGCGCCGCGCCCGCCCCAGCGGCCCTGCACATCGCCACCCTCGCGCCCCGCCTCACCGGCCTCGACCGCGGCCGGATCCGGGGCGTAGTAGTCATCCTTCTCGTAGTAACGCGCGGCATCGCCGGCGTTCTTCACGAGTCCGATGGAGAGCACGGTCTAACGCTCCATGCTCGTCGCCGGCGGCAGCAAGTGCTCGCTCGACGGCAGGATCAGCTGCGGTGAGGGAGATTCTGGTGGTGAAGCCTCCGCGGGGCCGGACTCGCCACCACCTGCATCACTGCGATCCACCGCCACACCGGTTCTGCCCTCGGCGTCCGGCGGCACCACGGTGTTCTCGCCGGCGATGAACGCACTCGCCACCGACGCCTGCCGGCGGTACGGGAAACTGAATCGCACGCCCGGCACGGTGCCGCCGCCGGGCAGGCCTCCGCCCAGCCGCATGAACCCCGCCAGTGGCGGCAGGGCCATGATCTCGGATTCCAGCACCAGTGGCCGCAGACGGCGCTGGCTGCTCAGCGACACGCCATCGCGGATCTCGTTGGCGCCGTAGGAAAGCCCGGTATTGGACTCGAGCACCTCCGCCTGGCCGAACGCATTGGCGAGCCACTTGGCCGAATCCGGGTCCTTCTGCAGCATGCCCACCCACGTATTGCAGAGGTTGGTCAGGGTCTGGGCACCGTTCGGCCCGTAGCGATCCTGCAGCTGCGACAGCCCCTGGATCGCGATCACGCCGCAGCCGCCGTGCTTCCTCGCCCGCGCCAGAAAATCCTCCAGCGAGGGAATCTTCTGCAGCGCCGGCAGCTCATCGATCACCAGCCAGATGCGCCGCGACTGCGATGCCGGCAGGCTCAGCAGCGCATTGGTCAGTACCTCCAGCCACATGGAAAGCAGCGGCCGCACACTCGCCAGCTGTGCATCCGCTGCATTCAGGAAGATCCATTCATCCGAGCGCTCGGCGGCCACCCATCGCCGCAGCCCGAACGGCCGCCGCTCCAGCGGCAGGTAGCGCAGTGCGGAGGTGTAGTTGGCGACATTGCTGCGCACCGAGATGGCGGTCTTCTCCGCAGAAGGATCCAGCAGCGGTGCCGCCGGCGTGCGCGCCAGGAACTCGTGCAGGTTCGCGAGCGGCACGATAGTGAGCATGTGGATCAGGAACCGCACCGATTCCCGGTGGCGCTCCCGGCAGCGCCGGACCGCCGCCGAGAACACCTTGCGCGCCGAGTCATTCCAGAACGGATCGCTGGTCTGCAGCGTGGGGGAGATCAGGGCCGCCGCCAGTCCGTCGTAGTCGTAGGCATTGGGGCAATCTCCCCACAGGTCCCAGCTCGGACAGCGCGCGTCGAAGGGGTTCAGAATGGTGTCGCGCTCCGGGCGATAGAACGCGCTGATGAAATCACCGCTGGGCGAGAAGCAGATGACCCGGTCGCCGCGCTGCCTGATCCCCCTCAGCAGTTCGAGCAGCGCCTGCGTCTTGCCGGAGCCAGTGGTGCCGGCAACCAGCGTATGCGCGGTCTCGGTCCCCGCGATCAGTGGCACGCCGGCGATGGACAGATCGCTCGCGACGCCGTGCGCACGCAGCAGGTCCCTCGCGTCCAGCGCGCTGAGCATCTGCCCGCCACGCAGCAACCGGTCCTGCCGCTGCACCCGGCCGGTCCGGTAGATGAACCACAAGACGCTCACGAACAGCAGCGTCAGCACCAGCAGCGCGATGGCGCAGGCCGCGATCACTTCAGCCAGCACGCCACGCCAGATGCGCCGGATGCTGGGAGAACCGGTGACCGCACCAACGCTGGTCCGGATCTGCGTGCCATCGCGCCGCTTCACCTGCACCGGGTCCTCAGGGTTCCGGAACAGCGTGAGCTTCGCCTCTGCAACGAGGTACTGGAAGGCGACATACCGCTGATAGGGCTGGGTCCGCCCGACAAACACGCCAACGACGGTCAGGATCAGCACCACGATCAGCACGTGCATGAACTTGCGGACGACCTGCCACAGCATCCGGAAGAAGTGGATCAGCAGCTGTCCGCCCCGAGTGACATCCCCGACGCTGCTCGTATGCAGCAGACTCACGCCGCAGGCTCCGCGGCTTCGTTCCGCGCCGGCGCTGCTCCCGCGGCCAGACTCGTGCGATAGACCCCCGCATCCTCGCTCGCCTGGCGGCGCGCCAGATCCACCGCCCGGGCATACTCGGCGGGCCGCTCGGTCATCACCAGCACGCGCTGGATGTGCAGCAGCTCGGTGACCATCACCTGTACCTGCTGCAGGTGCCCGAGCACGTACCGGTAGCGCCCGCCCTCGCGCTGCTCGAGACCCGCGACGTCCTGCAGCAGCGACTGCGCGTCCCCCGACAGGGTGCTGCATAGATGCAGCACCGCATCCAGTTCGGTGCCCGCCTCCTCGACCAGTCCGCGTTCGACGAAGGACGCAATCGCATCACTCACCGACACCCTCTTGGCGCGGGCATGCAGCTCCAGGCGCTGCCCGAGCGGGCGCTGGATGCGGAACTGGTAGCGGCGGCGTGGACTGCTCATCGGGGTACCGTGACAACGGAATTTTCCAGATGTATACATGTATTCACTGTCTGGCGCTAGATTCACTGCGCGCAATGTAAGCCGCTGATTCGGCTCGCAAGGCGATGTCGCGTGAATCCGGAGCCAGATCGGAGTCGGGCGCACCGCCGCCATGTGCGCCCGAATATCCCGCGCGAAAACAGACCTTTGCGCGGGGACAGGCGGCCCGCACAGCCGTGCATCAGGTGTGTAGGCGAACCGGGACCCGCGCAGCGGGGAAATGAAGAGAAAACGACGAGGTAGAACGCGAGAAAACTGTTTTCGAATGAGCCACTTACGGACCTGCAGCGCCGACCGCGGCGCGCCTGAGAGCCGGAGCGATTTTGTTCCCATTCACTGCTTCCCAATGTGCCCCCGTGCTTCCCAGGGCCATCGGGCAAGTAGCCAACGGGGAAGCGGGGAAATCGTGATGGCGAAGAAACCCTTCAAGCATGTCTGTGGGGAAAGGTTCGAGTGGGATAGTCAGGTCACCGGATTGGCGCGCCGCTTGCGCTCCAACGGCAGCGATACATGGATCGTCCAGTGGCGAGTAGGTGGCCGGACGGTGCGCCGCACGTTGGGTCGCGCCGAGCGCCTGACGTGCGAGGCGGCGCGCCAAGCCGCCCGACGCCTTCAAGGGGTGGATCTGTTGACGCCCACCGTGGTTGCCTTCAGCGAAACCGCGCTGCGTGATTGCGCCGGACGTTGGAAGGCGAGCACGCTAGAGACGCATCGCTCGTGCGTCCGGCGCATCGCCGGTACATCTCTAGGTGCGATGCCAGTCGACCAGGTGACGCGCCAGCATGTCTCGAACTGGCTGGCCGCGCTGGCCGGCGACGCTGCTCGGCCCCTCGCAGTCCTGTCATTCGCTATGCAGCACGCGGAGCTGAAGGGAATACGCAAACCGGGCACCAATCCGTGCAAAGACCTACGGCGGCGGCGGTCGACATTTCAAGCGCGCTACCTTTCAGCAGCCGAGTACGGACAACTGTTCCGGGAGCTCGATGCCTGCGGCGCCGACCATGCCGCCGAGGTCGCCCTGATCCGGTTCCTCGCCTTCACCGGTGCGCGCCACGGCGAAGCCTTGGCGCTCACATGGGCCCAGCTGTGCGGCCAGCGGGCCGTCCTGCGCGACAGCAAGACCGGACCCAAAACACTGTGGCTCCCCATCGAAGCCGTGCAGCTGCTGGAAAGCTTGCCGCGCACTCAGTCGCAGGGGGCGGTATGGCTGCCAGACCTCTCGCGCGAGACAGTGGAACACCGGGTCCGCGCGGTATGGCACAGGGCCGTCGAGGCTGCGGCCCTGGGGCGGGTTCGTCTGCATGACCTGCGCCACAGCTTCGCTTCCGTGGGCGCCTCCCTCGGCATTGACCTGCGCATCCTGGCTGGCCTTCTCGGCCATGCGGACTACTCCTCAACGCTGGGCTATGCACACCTCGACCGTGCACCCGTAGCTCGCGCCGCTGAAAGAATATCCCGGCGCCTTTCGCAAGCACTGCGCCCCAAAGAACCGGTGACACCGATCCTCCCGACCGCCAAACCCTCTTCTCCAAGTCCCGACAAAGCGCTCCGGCAGCACGTGCGCGACTACCGCCGCAAACCGGCCGACTACCGCGTCTTCTGTCGGGAGCGAGGCATCGACCCCGATACATTCGTCACTGCCCTGCGGCGGGACCGTGAGCAGCACCAACGCCGCACACCCGTGCAGGTGCCCGCATGAGCGCCAAGATCCGGCTGACCAACCAGCTCGTACGGTCCTGCAAGCCGTCATCGAGTGAGTACTCGCTACAGGATTCCGGCATACGGGGGCTGGCGCTGCGTGTGCGCCCGACCGGCGGAAAGAGCTGGTTGTTGCGATTCCGGCGCGACGGCCGCGCATGGCGTGTTGCGCTGGGCGACGCGGCTGACGTACCAGTTGAGCACGCCCGGCAGAGTGCACACTCCATTCTTTCTGGCAAAGCTCCTGCCTCCGAAGAGGCGCGGCCGTCGGCCATGTCGCTGAAAAAGTTCTCGGCGCTCTACGTCGAACGTAGATCGAAGGAATGGCGTCCGCAAACGCGGCGCACCCAGCGGTCCTACCTCTCCAACCAGCTTGTGCCGGCGCTCGGCAAACGTCCACTCGACCGCATCGGTACCTCCGAAGTCGCAGCGTGGTTCCATACCTACAGCCGCGCTCGACCCGGAGGCGCCAACCGCGCCATCGCCGTCCTTAGCGACCTCATCACCCGTGCGATCGAGTGGGGAGTACTACCGAAGGATCACGCCAACCCGTGCTTCGCCATACGTCGGAACCGAACACGCGAACGGGGTCAGATGCTGAACCAGGAAGCCCTCGCCCGCCTGGGCGCCGCGCTGCAGAAGTACGCGCTCGTCCGTCCAGATGCGGTCGATGCCATTCGACTGCTGCTGCTCACGGGTGCGCGACCAGGAGAAATCTGCGGCCTCCAGTGGAGCGAGGTTGAATCGGAACGCATCGTCCTGGCTCAAGCCAAACGCGGCCCACGGTCCGTTCCCCTCGGCAAAGCTGCGGCACAGATACTCGGTGTCCGTCGAAAACACCACGAGGCAGCGAGGTTCGTGTTCCCGCATCGCACCTTGCCCGACCGCCCACTGCCGCTACCGAGATACACATGGAGCACAATCAAGCGCGAGGCCCAGCTGCCGCAGAACCTTCGGCTGCATGACCTGCGCCACAACTTCGCTTCCCACACGCTGCTTGCCGGTGAATCCCTGTTGGTCGCCGGCTCACTGCTCGGCCACAGTCGACCGGCCATGACAGCTCGCTACGCCCATCTGGCCGATGACAGCCTTCTCGAAGCGGCCCAGCGTGTCGCGAGCGTAATCGCAAAGATGGTCACTCGCGAGAAACTCTATACAGCTCGCCGAACGCCCGCATCGCCTCCTGCACCAGCTGCTGACCTAAGTGTTCACCGTCTGCGACCAGCCTTTCCAACAACGGACTAATGGCCCGATGAGCTGAGCCTCGCGGGAAAGCTCAAGCTGTGGCGGGAAGTCGGCCTTGGGCCGCTCACCAGGTTGGTGTAAAGTGGTGCAGATTAGGGAGAATCACCCATGTCTTCGCCACCCCGCAAGCCCGTCGACGAGACTTCTTCCGCCGTTACTCGCGCGTCAGTCACGTTTCCAACTTCTCTCTACCAATCATTGGAAGAGATTGCACGCCTGAAGAAGGTTTCGGTCGCGTGGGTCGTCCGGGACGCGGCCGAACGGTATGTGGCCGAGCAATCCCCAAAGAAGACGAAGTAGAGCTATGGAGTCGAACCCCTAGTGGCGCTGCATCCAAATTTCCCCCTCTCTCCCTACGAGACGCTTAACCCGGACCACCGATGGTTTCCGGCCGCCGAAGAGCTGCGGAGCACCGCGTATGAAAAGCTTCTCCCGCCGCTGGTTGCCAACATTCGAGAGGAAGTTGCTCGATGGCGCGCCGGAAACTATGCCGGAGCATCCGCCACATCGCGTGCGCTCCTGACTTGGTGGTTCCTGACCGACCATCTTGTTGAGAACGCAGATGGAACGGAAATCGAGTTCCGCTACTACTTCGCGCAGCGCGAGGCCGTTGAAACCGTGATCTGGCTGTATGACGTGCGCTGCGTACGCGACAAGTTCGACTTGCTGCGTTTCGATGCCTCGGGCGCCGTGTCCAGCAGTATGTTTGACGAGGACTGGCCACGCTTTGTGATCAAGATGGCCACAGGGGCTGGAAAAACCAAAGTACTGTCCTTGCTCATGGCCTGGAGCTATTTTCACAGGCTGTACGAAGAGGGTTCGTCGCTAGCGCGGAACTTCCTCCTGATCGCGCCAAACATCATTGTCCTGGACCGGTTGCGCCACGACTTCGACGGGCTGCGGATCTTCTTCAACGATCCGATCCTCCCTGAAAACGGCTATTCCGGGCGCAACTGGCGCGATGAATTTCAAGTGGCTCTACATATTCAGGACGATGTGCGCATTGTCCGTCCGACCGGAAACATCTTCCTGACCAACATTCACCGGGTCTATCTCGGAGATGTTCCTGAGCCATCGCTTGAGGATGATGACTTACGGGACTACTTTCTGGCGCCGTTCGGCAACAAGCCTGCCGGCAAAACCACCGATAGCAACGTTGACCTCGGCGAGGTCGTCCGGGAGATCGACGAACTCGCTGTCTTCAATGACGAGGCGCACCACATTCACGACAACCGGCTGGCGTGGTTTCAATGCATCCAGGATATCCACCACCGCCTACTGCAGAAAGACTTGCGCCTTACCATCCAGGTGGACGTGACAGCGACGCCGCGTCACGACAACGGCGCGATCTTCGTGCAAACCGTCAGCGACTATCCGCTCGTGGAGGCCATCGCCCAGAACGTAGTGAAGCATCCCGTTCTTCCGGATGCAGCGAGCCGCGCGAAGCTGGCCGATCACAAAAGTCCGATCATCACAGAGAAGTATGCCGACTACCTGCAATTGGGCGTCGAAGAGTGGAGAAAGAGCTACGCCGAGCACGACAAGCTCGGAAAGAAAGCAGTGCTGTTCGTGATGGTGGACGACACTAAGAACTGCGACGAGGTCGGCGGCTATCTCCAGAAGATTTGCCCGGAGTTGCAGGACGCCGTGCTCGTAATTCACACCAAGGCCAATGGCGAGATTTCTGAGGCCGCATCCGGCAAGAGTAAGGACGAACTTGAGCTGCTGCGCCGTGAATCCAACGAGATCGACACGTGGAAGTCACCCCACAAAGCCATCGTCTCAGTACTGATGCTCAAAGAAGGTTGGGACGTGCGAAACGTAACTGTCATCGTCGGCCTGCGCGCATATGCAGCAAAGAGCAACATTCTTCCGGAACAGACCTTAGGTCGCGGACTTCGCCGCATGTATTTCGGCAGCGAACAACGTGAGACCGTTTCCGTCATGGGTACTCCCGCCTTCATGGAGTTCGTGGAGTCCATTCAGAACGAAGGCGTCACTTTCGACCGTGTGCCGATGGGCGGGGTCGGTGGCCGCCAACGCCAGGATTCGATAGTCGTCGAAGTTGATATCTCGTCGCCAGACAAGGACATCGACGCACTCGACATCACATTGCCGCGCCTGACGCGGCGCTATAACCGGGAGTTCAAAGACCTTACGGAACTTGAGCCAGAGCACTTCGGGAATATCAAGCTTCCCGTCAAACCATTCACTCCGGAACAAACACGCGAGATCGTGTTCAAGACCATGCTCGATTCTGAGATCGATCATACAATCCATCTTGACGGCACGGGTGGTGGCGATTACCGGTCCGTAGTCGCGTTCTTTGCCCGGCAACTTCTCAAGGATCTCCGTCTGGTCGGCGGTTATGACCAGCTCTATCCGAAGGTGAAGACGTTCATCCGCGACCATCTCTTCGCGAGTGCCGTCGACCTCGATGATCCGGTGATTCTTCGAAACCTGTCCGAGCCTGAAGTGGCCAAAGTCGTATTCGATCACTTCCGCTCTGCGATTAACGTATTGACGATCTACGAGGGCGGCAGCTCGCGCATCGACGGCCAGATTCGGTTGCGCGACACCCGGCCCTTCCGCACCGAACCGCGCGGCTTCCTACCCGCGAAGAAGTCGGTCTTCAATCGAATAGTTGGTGAAGTCGGCGCCGACGCGCTGGAATTGGAGTTTGCGGCCTTTCTCGAATCTGCACCTGATGTGCAGGCGTTCGGAAAGAACTACATGGCCGTTGGCTTTAAGATCGAATTCGTCAAAGTCAACGGCGAGCTATCAACCTACGCGCCTGACTTCATCGTCCGGACCACGGACGGGAAAGTATGGATTGTGGAGACCAAGGGCCGCGAGGAGATTGATGTGCCACATAAGATGGCACGCCTACGCCAATGGTGCGAAGACGCGACTGACGCGACTGAGGACGATGGCGGGACGAGTTACCATTTCATCTACATTGACCAAGAAGGTTTCAAGAAGCATAAGCCGTCGTCCTTCGCGGGACTGGCAAGCGTGTTCCGCGAGTATCAGGAGAATTGACGATGGCACGCCACGAGAAGAAATCCTACGAAATCAGCGAAGCCGAGCAACGAGATCTGTTAACGCTCATTCAGCAGGGCAAAGCGCTACCGGAGAGATACCGCTTCATCCTGTTCGAGGATAAGAGCGAGATTGAACTCGTCTGGAACGGCAAGACGCGCGACGTATGTACCACAGTGCTTCCTTTTCAAACCCTGGAACATATCGATGAGCCGCGTGCTGAGACAAAGTTGCAAGAAGACCTCTTCGACAGCCGTGGCCGTCAACGGAAGGGATGGACCAATAAGCTAGTCTGGGGCGACAACAAGCTGATTCTCTCCTCGCTAAAAGCGGGAGCCCTGCGCGAGCAGATCGAGGACGCGGGCGGTCTGAAGTTGATCTACATTGACCCGCCTTTCGATGTTGGGGCGGACTTCAGCATGGACATCGAGATTGGTGGAGAGACCTTCCACAAGGAAGCCAACCTCCTTGAGCAAATCGCCTATCGCGACACTTGGGGCCGCGGGGCCGATAGCTTCATTTCGATGCTCTATGAGCGACTCATCTTGATGCGAGACTTGCTGGCAGAAGACGGCTCGATATATGTCCATATTGAACCGGACGTGGGGAACTTCATTCGTGTAGTTCTGGACGAGATCTTCGGACCAGACTGCCTTCGTACGGAGATCGCATGGAAGCGCACCTCCTCTCACGGCAATGTTAGTCGGAGCTATGGCGAGATTTGGGAATCGATCTATTTCTACTCACGTTCACGAGAGAGCTGGACCTGGAATCCACAGCATGTGCCATTTGACAAGGAGTATATCCAGTCGCATTTCGCTTCAAAGGACGCGGATGGTCGGCACTACACTACCTCTGATCTCGTAAATCCAGGCTTTCGGCCAAATCTTTGTTACGAATACAAAGGATACAAGCCGCATCGCAACGGATGGAAAGTCTCTCGCGAGAGGATGCAGGAGCTAGACCTGCAACGACGGCTGTACTTTCCTGAGGACCCGAACGGCCGAATTCGTCTCAAGCGCTATCTGGACGAAGTTCCAGGACAAATTGCGCAGAATTTGTGGACCGACATTTCCCCGATAAATTCCCAAGCCCGTGAGTCGGAAGGGTATGCAACTCAGAAACCAGAAGCGCTGCTTGAACGCATCATAAAGGCGAGCAGCAATGAAGATGATCTGGTCGCGGACTTCTTTTGCGGCTCGGGCACCACTGCAGCAGTCGCCGAGAAGTTAGGACGAAAGTGGATTGCAACGGACTTGGGAAAGTTTGCCATTCACACGACGCGCAAGCGCTTGATCGGTGTCCAGCGCGAGCTCAAGGCGTCCGAAAGGAACTTCCGCGCCTTCGAGGTACTGAACCTTGGACGCTATGAGAGGCAGGCTTATCTGAATGTTGGCGGCAGGCTAACGGGTGAGCAGAAGCGACAGGCTCTGGCTCAGAAGGAACACGAGTTCCGCGAACTAATTCTGAGAGCATACAGCGCCATCGGCATTGGCGGCGCCGACGGCGTTCAAGCGCAAGACGGCTTCTTCCACGGTTCGCGCAACGGCCGCCTGATCGTCATTGGTCCGATCAACCTTCCGGTGGGCCGCCTCTTCGTTGAGGAGGTCATCACAGAGTGCCGAAAGCGCGGCGCATCCCGTGCTGACGTACTCGCTTTTGAGTTTGAAATGGGCCTCTTCCCCGCCGTGCTCGAAGAGGCTCGCGGCAAGGGTATCGACCTTGCCCCAAAATACATCCCCGCCGAGGTGTTTGATAAGCGGGCCGTCGACAAGGGTCAGGTCGTCTTCCACGACGTCAGCTTTGTCGAGGCGGCGCCGCGCTATGACAAGAAGAACAAGCACGCCGTCAGTATTGAGTTGTCGGATTTCTCCGTCTACTACACCCAAGGCGCCGCGGAGGCCGCCATTGCCGCGATGAAGGAAGGCAAAAGCGAGGTCATCTGCGACCAGGGACAGCTCTACAAGGTCAGCAAGAGCAAGGATGGCGTCGTCACTAAGGAGCGCCTGACAAAGCACTGGACTGATTGGGTGGATTACTGGGCCGTGGATTTCGACTACATGAGCCGCAGGGAAATCATCAAGGTTCCAGTGGGTACTGGATTAGGCGGCGTTGCGACGCTCGCCACCTCAGGGCCCACTAATGATGCGTCCAGCAAGGCGCTGTTCGAGGAGCGTTGGACGGGCGGCTACATCTTCGAGAATGAGTGGCAGAGCTTCCGCACGCGCCAAAGCCGTGACCTAGAGCTGACGACCACCCTGCACACCTATGACAGACCGGGCCGCTATACAGTCGCGGTAAAGGTTATCGACATTTTCGGGAATGACACGATGACGCTGGTTCCCGTCAATGTCGGGTAGTTGCAATCCCGGGTTCCACTTTAGAACCCCGGGAACAAGAGGTTTCGAGTGATGACGCCAAACAATAAGACGAGATCGCAAGCGCTTAATGATGCGCTCAAGCAGCCGAACGGTGCGCGCTTCTACAGGTGCGCGCTTCAGGTCAATCCCTTCGCGTATCACGGCCGTCACGGAAGACAGACTTCATTTCAGAATGAGGAGGATTACAACGCGGCAATCGTCGGTGCGTGTCGCGCCAACGGTATTGAGGCTATCGCGATCACCGATCACTTTCGAGTCAGTGATTCCGTAGGCCTAAAGAGTGCAGCGCGGGCTGCCGGAATATTTGTGTTTGGCGGCTTTGAGGCCGCGTCGAATGACGGCATTCACTTCTTGTGCTTCTACGACCCCGACAAGGACAGCAACCTAGAGCGGATGATCGGTGAATTTGGTGTCCGGAATGACGATAGCCTTTCGCCGAATGGAAATATGAACTGCCTTGAACTCATGGGCTGTGTACGTGAGCAAGGAGGAATCAGTGTCGCCGCTCATGTAGGCGCAGACAATGGCCTTCTGGCGACTCTAGAAGGTCAGCCGCGCATGAACGCGTGGAAGTCGCCAGACTTGTATGCTTGCGCCTTGCCTGGTCCTGTCTCTGACTCGCCTCAGAACCTCCGATCTATTCTGGAGAACAAGGATGCGGCTCACAAACGCGAGCGTCCAGTCGCCGTAATCAACGCCTCGGATGTCAATAGCCCGGAGGATCTCGTAGCCACGCGCTCAAGTTGCTATATCAAAATGTCGGCTCTATCGATTGAAGGCCTTCGCCAGGCGTTTCTCGATCCCGACTCGCGCATTCGGCTACATAGCGATGTGCCCCCGGGGCCTCATACTGAGTTCATTGCGATGGCCTGGGAGGGAGGCTTCCTTGACGGAACGCGCCTTCACTTCAATGGCAACTTGAACGTACTCGTGGGCGGCCGTGGCACAGGAAAATCCACTGTCATCGAGAGCCTGCGCTATGCACTCGCAATTGATCCCATTGGCGAAGAGGCCATCAAAGCACACCAAGGGGTTCTTAGGTACGTGCTCAAGAGCGGCACAAAGGTGTCGCTGCTCGTTCGGTCGCATCATCCCGCTAAACACGACTACACAATAGAGCGTACTGTTCCGAATCCGCCCGTCGTGAAGGACGAGCAAGGTAATGTTCTGAATCTGTCGCCGCGCGACGTGGTTCCGGGCGTTGAGGTCTTTGGTCAGCATGAGATTTCCGAACTGACCAAGAGTAGGGAAAAGCTAACCCTCTTACTCGAACGATTCGTTGACCGGGATCCGAACGCCGGTCCTCAAAGGGCGAACATACGCCTGGAGCTGGAGCGCTCTAGAGGCAGGATTGCCGATGTTCAGCGAGAGCTAAAGCTGATCGAAGAGCGACTCGGGCTTTTACCGGGATTGGAAGAGACTCAGAAGCGCTTCCAAGACGCGGGGCTTGAGGAGCGATTAAAGGAAAAGAGCCTCCTCGTGCGCGAGGAACGGATACTGGCGACCGTAAAGGAGAGGCTCGCGCCGATCTTGGGAGTCCAACAAGAGTTGGCCAGTCTCCTCCCCATAGATACGGCTTTTCTGTCCGCAAAGGCTCTTGAGGGCCTTCCGAATGCCGGCATCCTCAAAGAAGGAGCAGGCATTCTCGACAAGGTGAGCGCAGACCTTCAGAAAGTCGCTTCACAAATTGAACAGGCCATCGGTGCGGCAGACCTCGAAATCACTGGCCTACGTAGTCGGTGGGATGCACGCAGGCAGGTCGCAGAAGCCACCTACCAGACTTTGCTGCGCGAACTTCAGAAGTCAAAGATCGACGGTGAGGAATTCATTCGGCTCCGGCGGCAGATTGAAGAGTTGCGTCCGCTTAGGGAAAAGAAGGATGCGCTCACCCGCGATCTTGGCGTCAACCAGGCGAGTCGTCGCAACTTGCTCGATGATTGGATTAATCTCCAAACAACCGAGTACCGTGCGCTGGAAAAGGCGGCCAAACGGGTCTCAAAGAAGCTCGGAGGCCGCGTGCGAGCCAAGGTATCTATGGGTGGCAACCGAGAACCACTTGAGAAGCTGTTGCGCGAAGGCGTTGGCGGAAATCTCGCCGCCCTTATCGACCGCCTAAAGTCCCGCGATGACCTTTCTTTGCTTGATTTGGCCCAGCGTTGCCGAGAGGGCAAGGAGTCATTAGTCAATCACTATAGTCTTCCGCCAGCAGCGGCTGAGCGCCTTGCTCAGGCACCGCCAGACGTGTTCATGCGATTGGAGGAATTGGAGCTGCCCGCTACCACGCTAATTGAGCTAAACACCTCAGCGGAAGGCGAACCTGAAACGTGGCAGACAATCGAGGCCCTTTCGACGGGCCAAAAAGCAACTGCGGTCTTACTTCTCCTACTCCTAGAGTCCGAAGCTCCTCTCGTTGTGGACCAACCAGAGGATGACCTCGACAATCGGTTCATCACGGATGGAGTTGTCCCGACAATGAAGGACGAAAAGAGAAAGCGTCAATTCGTCTTTTCTACGCACAACGCCAACATTCCCGTCCTCGGTGACGCCGAGTTGATCATCGTATTATCGACCGGCATACAGAACGAGGCGGTGCAGGGGCGAAGTAGCGATCGCTTTATGGGGTCGATCGACGTGCAGCCCGTTCGCGAAATGGTCGAAGAAATTCTTGAAGGCGGCAAGACAGCATTTGAAATGCGACGCCAGAAGTACGGATTCTAGGTATGCCACTCTCACGCACCGAGCTTCTCGAAATCATTCACAACGGCGAGAATTCAGGAGTTGAGTTCAAACGCGACGTTATCCAAAACCACGAGCTCGCATCAGAGCTGGTGGCGTTTGCAAACTTTGACGGCGGGATAGTGCTTCTAGGCGTGGAGGACGATGGCAGCATCAGCGGCACTGCTCGGCCAAATACCGAAGAGTTCGTCATGAATGCATGCCGCGACAAGATTCGCCCCGCTCTCATTCCGTTCTATGAAGTCGTAAAGGATGTTGAACAAGGGAAAGACGTAGCCGTCGTTCGGGTGTCTCGTGGCTTCGATGTTCACACACGATGGCACAACAACAGGAACGCTTACTACATTCGCGTGGGCACACAGAGTCGGGAGCCGACTCCAGAGGAATTGGCCAGACTCTTTCAACAGCGGGGAGCCGTTCGCGCGGAGTTGCGGCCGGTGTCTGGGGCCAGTTTCGACGATCTGGATTTTCGACGTCTCAAGAACTACTTTCAGTACGTGCGACAGCAGGATATTCCGGCTGACAATGATAGGGCAGCGTGGGAGAAGCTTCTTTTTAATACTGAGATCATGGTCGAGGACGGTATTACCGTTTCCGGGATCTTGCTTTTCGGGCGCAACCCTAATCGCTTCCTGCCTCAAGCTGGCATTGATGCTGCAGCTTTCCCCGGGCTGACCAAGGACTATGCAGCGCGCGAGCGCAGCACCTTACGCGGACCAATGGCCCCACTGCTAAATGATGCCGGCGAAATTGTTGAGGCTGGCTTGGTTGAACAGGCCATTGCATTTGTTACGCGAAACATTGCAGTTACCGGACTTCTTGAAGAAGGCGGAGCAAGACGAGATGAGGTCCTTGCATATCCACTGGAAGCAGTGCGCGAAGCTGCAGTAAACGCACTGGTTCACAGAGACTACTTGCTATCGAGTACGGATATTGAGCTGTCCGTCTACGAGGATCGCTTGGAAATCGTTTCGCCAGGGCGATTGCCCAACGGCATTACGCCGGCGCGAATGTTGACGGGATGCCGAGCCGCCCGGAATCAGCTTATCAAGGACGTGATGCGAGACTATCGCTACCTTGAGCATTCCGGTATGGGCGTGCCCCGGAAGATCGTCAAGTGTATGAGAGAGCACAACAACACAGAACCTGTTCTTCTCGAAGACGGTGAGCGCTTTACCGTTCGGCTCATACGTTAGCCGTATCCACAACGGCGCTTCTGCCGACGGTGCAAAGTTCGGCAATTCCTATAACATGTGCCCCTGAGTGAATAGCTCAATGTCGCTACGCCGGTAGGATTTGTAAGTCTATCTAGCGGAAGTGGCTCAATTTGAAGCTTGTTCGTGCTTGCATTCGTCGAGCACTCTTCCTCCTCTCCCCACGCACCCGTGCATCAGGTGTGTGGGATCGATGGGACCCGCAACGCGGGGAACTGCAGGATTTCTGGCCGGGCGCCAGATCCAGCGGTTTTTCGCGCGCAGCGCACGAACAACTTGGCAACCACACTGAAGGAGTGAAGCAATGACCCGCAAATCCGCCCTGGGACTGGTGGCGAAACCCGACAAGGAATCGATCAAGGTCGACGTACCGAAGAGCCGCAAGGCCGAACTGGACAAGCTGCTCGAGCGCATCGGTCGCGAAGCGCCGGAGATGACCTTTGACCTCGGCGCGGTCGTCGACGACGCGCTGCGCGTGGGTATCCGCGAGGCCAACCGCGAACTGGATGCCCGCGGCAAGGCGGGCGCATGAGCCCTCCGGCCACCGGCCAGGAGAGCGATCCGGCGCAGCCGCTGGCCGCCATGATCTTCAGCTGGCTGAAGGACCAGGAGCAGCGGCGTACCGCGGAGCTGCGGCGCGAACGTCGCTGGCGCAACCTGCGCGTGGCGTTCATCGCGCTGAGCCTGCTGGCCGGACCATTGGTGCTGCTAAGCCTGGGCGCCAGCAGCGAACTGCCCCAGGTCGGCCCGAACTACGTGGCGCTGGTGCGCGTCAACGGCGTCATTGCCGCCGACAATCCGGCCAGCGGCGCACGCATCGGCCAGGCGCTGGAGCGTGCCTTCGCCGACCGCAACGCCAAGGGCGTGGTGCTTGCCATCAACTCCCCCGGCGGCTCACCGGTGCAGTCGGCCATCATCCGCGGCCGGCTGGTCATGCTGCGCGAGGCGCACCCGGACACCAAGGTCTGGGCCGTCGGCGAGGACATGCTCACCAGTGGCGCCTACTTCATCGCCATGGGTGCCCCGCAGGTGTGCGTCAATCGCAGCACGATTACCGGCAGCATCGGGGTGATCCAGGACTCCTGGGGCCTGGACAAAGCCATCGGAAGACTCGGCATCGAGCGACGCGTGTTCACCGCCGGCACCGCCAAGAACCGCATGGACATGTTCCGGCCGCTGACCGAGGAGGACCGCCACCACGCGCGCGCCATGCTCGATGCCGTGCACGAGCACTTCAAGCAGGTGGTGCGGGAGGGTCGCGGCACACGGCTCCAGCGCGCAGAATCCGAGCTATTCACCGGCGACTACTGGACCGGCGACGTGGCCCTGCAGTATGGCCTGGTGGACCGACTGTGCACGCTGCAGGACATACTGGTGGAGGAGTTCCGCGTGCCCGACGCCAGGGACTACACGCCCCGGCCGACGCTGTTCGAGGCACTCTCCAGCGCTGTCGGTACGCAGGTGCACGCGTCGATGGACAGCGCAGCGGCGTTCGCGCCGCCGCAGCTGCTGCCGCCCGGATGACGATGTCAGCCGAGCAGCTGCTCGATGCGCTCGAACAGCAGCCCGGCGATTGCCAGCAATCCTGCAATCCACAGCATGGCCCGCACGCCCGCAGCCGACTTGCGGGCCGTGCACCCGCTGCCCGCCGCGCAGCGCGACCTGCGGAAGTACGCGAAATAGGCGCCGAGTCCGACCAGCAGCACTGTCGCCGCAACCAGAAGCCACCGATAGGCGGCGAGGTGCTCCAGGCGCGTCGCCCAGGCACCGCCGGCGCCCACCGCCACCAGCAGCAACGGGCCCAGGCAGCACGCGGCGCAGATGCCGAGTGACCCGAGCAGTCCGCCGGTGGCCGCCCAGCGCGCGAGTCTGCCGCCCGAGCAGCCGCATGTTGTCGTGCTATCCATGCCGCTCTCCTTCATGCGCAGCCGCAGCTGTCGCATGGGCCCAGTTCCAGTTCGGTCTCAAGTACCGCACGTGCACCCGGCGGACCAGACATGAGCAACCACAGCGCTCCCTCGGTCGCCGCAAGGTAGATGCGGAACGACAGGAATGGACAACACCGGCTCTCCAGTTCCACGAAGCGCACCACGTCCGCAAAGTCGCCCGGGGCGAACTGCAGGCGATAGCCCTCGTCCACGGCCTCCGTTGATCGAGCTCGTTCCCGCAGCAGATCGCGCGCGTGCTGCCGGTGCTGGATCCGTTCGGCCGGCGTCAGTGACGCGGGATGACACGCCAGCGCGGGTGTCGAAGAGGGGCTCTGACTCATGGTCTGCATCCAGTGACCGGGCGGGTTGCCCATGGGAGCCGGAGCGTAGATGATCAAGTTAACTTGAAGTCAAGGAATACTCATGAAGCCGTTGTCCATCGGTGACCTCGCCCGCAAGACCGGAGTCGCCGCCTCGGCACTGCGCTACTACGAGGAAGCCGGCATCCTGCCTGCACCCCGCCGCGCAGGCGGTCGGCGCCTCTATGGCGACGAGGCCGTCCGCCGCGTCGATGTGCTGCGCTTCGCGCAGCAGGTTGGCTTCACGCTGGCGGAGATCAAGATCCTGTTCAACGGCTTTGGCACTGCCTCCTCGCTCGGCGCGCGCTGGGAACTGCTGGCGCGCACGAAGCTTGCCGAGCTGGATGCGCAGACCGCGCGCATCGTCACGATGAAGCGAGCCCTGCAGCTGGGCATGAAATGCCGCTGCGTGCGTGTGGAGGACTGCGCACTGTCGCCGCGCGACATCGAGTCGCTGCGGCCGGCCAGCACTGCGGGCTGTTGCCCATGAGCGAGTTCATAAAGACGCTGGTCCTGTTCGTCGCCACCGCCATCGCGGAAATCGTGGGCTGTTACCTGCCCTATCTGTGGCTGCGCAAGGGTGGCTCCGCGTGGCTCGTCCTGCCGGCCCTCGCGAGCCTCGCACTGTTTGCCTGGTTGCTGACACTGCATCCCACCGCCGCAGGTCGGGTCTACGCCGCTTACGGCGGCGTCTACATCGGCGTCGCCATCCTGTGGCTGTGGCTGGTGGAGCGTAGCCGTCCCACCCTGTGGGACATGGTCGGCGCCGGCGTTGCCGTGGCCGGCATGGCCATCATCATGCTGGCACCGCGCCACTGACTTCGAACGAACGCACTTCCCCGCCGAAGGCAGGTCCGCAGCTGCTAGCGTTACTTTCGAGTAGGAATCATTGATCCTCCCCGCCCGCACCCCGCGCAAGGCAGTTCTCGATGGCGGTGGCGAGCTGGTAGCTGTCGCGGATCGAGGCCGTGCCGGCGTGGTACTCCTTGCCGTTGCGATCGACATGCCCGAGCCGGAAGCGTGGCTGCGCATTCAGCGCGGACAGCGTGATGCGCAGCAATGCTTCGGCACTGCCCTCCGGCGTCGGCGGGTCGCTCCACAGCAAGTCGACGAGCGTGGGCTCGCCACCCACGGCGCGATCGGTCACTTCAAAGCAGGTGGCAATGCTCACCGGATTGCGATGGATGGACAGCGCCTTGCGCGCCGCCTCGTCGATGGAATCAGCCTCGATGTCAATGCGCCAGGCCACACGGTACAGGCTCATGGGAACCTCCATGGAATGGATAGAGTAAATGGCGTTGAATGGGAATAGCGGCGAGCGCAGACGAGCCCGCCGCAGACAGGTCAGTAGAGGGCCTCAGTCGGCGTCACCTTCCAGCGGCGCTGCACCAACCGGTAGATGTCGGCGATCGACAGCTGCAGGCGTTGGACGCGTCCACGGTGCATGCGCACCGCCTGCGCCCAGCCGGTGATGTAACGCAGCTTCTCGGCGCCGGCCTCTATGGTGATGAGCACTTCGCCGTCGGCGAGGTGTTCAGCCATCACGTCGAGGAAGTCCTCGCCGTCGACCTCGGGATCAGGCTCCCCGCTTGCACTCAGCCTGGCGACTGTCGGCCAACCGCCGCTGTCGGACAGCCCGCCGACCAAGAACACGAACAGTCCCGGCTGGGAGGCCGATTCCTGCAGCTCGATCTCCGCAGCCCGTGCGGCCAGCAGCTGCCGGACCGCACCCGGATCCTTCAGGCGCACGTAGTTGCTGCGCGCGGTGCCGTACCAGTTAGCCATGAGTAGTGCTCCCCTGCTTCGCGTGGTGCGCCCGCACGCAGGCGCGCCAGTCGGCACCACTGCCCAGCGGTGGATAGGGTTCGACCAGCTCGATGAACTCGAGCGGACAGTCGTAGTACGGCGGATGGACCGTCTCGTCGAAGTCCTTGTAGCCATATTCGTCCTTACCGAACGGTTCAAGCACGAACAGGGCGACGTACTTGCGCTCCTGGCCGTTGCGCAGATAGCGCTTCACGCACCAGAGATGATCGTCGATGACGGTGTGCGCGACCGTCTCGTGGTGGCGCGGCCCGAGCAGCTCGGCGATAAGCTCCTGCCGCGTTTGGCGTCCTACTGTCCAACCCATGGGGTTCTCCTTGAATGTTGCTGATGCACCGGGCGATTCCCGGCAGCCACTGGCAACACGCCGCAGCGCAAGCCGTCAGGGCCTTGGGCGTGAGCCCAAGCTCGCGAGCACGCACCGCCAGGTGCGCGCGCAGGCCTTGACGGCGCGAACGGCGTGATAGAATCAGAAGCAACGGGAACGCTCTCCCCCTGGAACATCCGGCCCCAGCATCCGAGGCCACCAGGCGGACGTCTCTCGCTTCAAATTCTGTTTTCGGGAACTCCGCATGAACGCCGTCGTCTCCGATCCCTTCGATCTGCTGCGCCGTGGCTATGACGCCTATCTCGCGCAATTCCGCGCCGGTTCACTGGAACCGGAGGATCCCTATCTGCCCTTCGACTTCACGCGCTTCCTGCAGCACCAGTGGCGCCTCTTTGGAGGTGCCTTTGTGCAGGGACAGCTGCACGAAATGACCAACGTGCTTAATGACTGGCACCAGCGTCTGAACAAGTGGCACGCCTGGAATGGCATCCTGCCGAACTTCAGCGAGCTGGATGCCTGGGCCCTGCGCAAGGAGTTCCTCGAGGCCGACGCGCACCTGTGCCTGATCTCGCCCAGCGCCCTGCGCGACAAGCTCACGTTTGTCGCCACCAATGGCATCCACCAGGCCCGTCTTGCGTCCGACAAGTCCTATCGAGACGAACTCAAGGGAGATCCAAAGAAGCCGGGCGGGAAGGCCAAGCAGTTTCCGCGGCAGGAGAACGAGCAGCGTCTGGAGGCGCTGCTGTCGCCGTGGGCCAACGGACAGCAGTTCATGGGTCTGCTGCGCGGCCTCGATGACAAGGCCTACCGCGACGCGACGCTCGACTACCGCAACGAGCACAGTCACGCACTCGGACCAAATCTAGAGATTGGCGAGACGAGATTCGTCACGCGTCGCGTCCGCCAGGCGACCGAGCTCGTCGCCGACCAGCACGGTCGGCTGCACCACCAGCCCATCCCCGACCGGATGTCCGTGTCCTATGGCTTTGGCCCGCGTCCGCCGCTGGACTCCGAAGCCGCGCGCCAGGCGAGCCTCTCGCAGTTCCGCATTGCCAGAAAATGCTTCGAGACCTACGTCGCCATCCTGGACGTCGTGCGCCAGCACCTGCCATCGACGGAGTCCAAACCCACTTAGGCGCTTCGCGTCAGCGGGCGAAGCCCGAAGGGCCGAGACGCGCAGCGGCTCGGTTCACGAGCACGCGACCGGGCCGCAAGGCCCGGGGACGCCCAACGGCTGGAGGACTTCTCCTGCGGTCCGCTATAGTTGAAGCCACGTCAGGTGCCTCAGGAAGAGGGAACTTGCCCAGACACAGAGCCTATCGCCGTCGCGCATCCATCGAGTCGCAGCTGGTCCGCGATACCACCCGCGGCGCGGCGCTGCTGAATTCCCTCGCATGTCTTCTACTGGGCGTCACCCTGTTCCTCCTGTTCTACTGGATCCTGCCATCCTGGCTGCAAGGTCGGTTGCAGCAGCAATACGACAACCCCTACCAGCCGTTGCTGCAGGGGTTCTTTGCAAGGCGAGAACGCCTGCTGGAGCTGGCAGGCATCGCATCTCTCATCGGCTGCCTGGTCCTTGCCGTCTGGAAGCACCTCACCCGCCGCGCCATGCCGTCGCAGGGACAACAGGCCACCGACCTTCTCTCCAGACTGCTGGCGAAGCTGCTGAACTGATGAGCACTTCGCTCGCGGCCGCGGCGGCTGCCGATGACCTCTACTCCCGCCGCAAGCGCATCGCCACCTACTGGCGCAACAAGGCCGCGGACCTGCATGCCTCCGCCGGCGCGCTCTGGTACTGCATGCGGGACGAACACTCCGATGAAGTCGTGAGTGCACTGAAACTCGGCCGCGGCTTCAGCATGTACGCCGCGAGCACCGAGGTCTACAAGATGCTGTGCGGCATGGCACTCGAGCTCGCATTCAAGGCAGTCATCGTCTCGAACGGCAAGTCCCCGCCCGAAATACACAACCTCACCCGACTCGCCAGTCTCGCGCGCGTCGGCCGACTCACGGCCCGCGAGAAAGGCGTCCTCGCCCTGCTGACCGAGTACATCATCTGGGACGGTCGCTATCCGGTACCCAAGAAGCCCGAGTTCCTGGACAAGCAGAGTGACCTCGCAAGCAAGACACTGTTTCGCGCCCAGCGCGGCAAGAGGTTCAGGTTCCTGACGCCGGTTGAACCCAATCCGCTGGACTGGACAGAGTTCCAGAAACTCTGGCGCAAGGCCTGGAAGAAGTACGTACCGTCCCGGGAGTAGTCTGAGCAAGTACTCCGCAGGACGCTCGATGCCAGAAATAACCGACCACAGCAGCTTCAACTTATAGCCATGACGCCTCGCGCAAGCCAACTGTTCTCCGCATGGTGCGAGCAGCATTGTGGCGCTCCAATGGATGAACTCCAGCCGGTCGCCGTCGATGGATGGACCGTGGTGGAGGCACTCTGGCCCATCAACGACGATTTCAGACCAAAGCACGGCGCATTCCGTGCGCTGACCTACAGTCCAGCGCATGAAGCCAAAGCCGATGAGGCGATCGAGCGGTACCTGTCCACCAACTCTTGGGGACCAGTCAGCCTGGAGACCTGGCGGGTGCTTCTGGAGCGACACTCCCAAGCCATCATGGTTGCCGCCCTCAACGCCCGGGCCGGCAATCCTCCGATGTTCGCACCGCATTCCCTGCCAAAACCGGCACTGAAGGGAGCTGCGGTGATTTGGCTGCTTCATTCGATGAAGCTCCCCTTCCCGCCAGAGGATCACTCACACAAAGAGTTGCCACCCGGCGGACCGCCCGTGACCTGAGCACAAACCTTTTTCGATGAATGACAAGCAGAAACATGCTCCTGAGGGGCTCTGGGACCTGTACTTCAAGGGCATGCAGCACATCGCCGAAACCGGAGGCAACCCGCTGCTTGCAACCACCAGCAACGCGCTGCGCCAGACGTTCGAGTTCATCGAGAGCGAACCCGCCGCGGCTCATCATCGCAGGGGGTTGCGGGAGCTGATGACCGACCGCAACTGGGCCATCGATCCGGAATGCGTCGAGAAGCTATTCCAGCGCGTTGGCGAGGCGCAGTTTCATCTACTGGCGAAGACCCGCGGCGTGGAGGTGGAACACATCCCGCCACGATCCAAAGCGCAGGAGAAGACACCGGACTTTCTCCTGCGCGATCCGCCTGTTCACTTTGAGGTGAAGACGCTTTCGATCAAGGATGGACAGGATCGCATCGAGCGAACACTCGATCAGGGATTCGAGAACCAGCTGGAAATCGACGCCCGTATCTCCAAGGGTGCGCGATACGTCCATTCCACACGCGAGATCGCGCCCTACGGAGAGGTGCCTCGCGACCAGATGCTCACGATGGTGTGTCGACTACTGATCGGCAAGGCCCAGCAGAACATCAAGCGAGGTCAGTTCGAGCACGACCCCACCCTCCTGGTCCTGAACCTGACGCTGCTGGGCCTGCCATCAGCCGGGCCTGATGAGCTCCGCCCGGTCACTGTGCCTGAGCCGAACCATGTGCACGGCCACACAGGCACCCTGTGGACCACGGGCTTCGGTGAAGCGAGTCTGGAGATTCTCGGTTTCACGCAGTTCGAGGGCGATGAGCAGCGCGAGGGCAAGCTCGACAGGGACGGCCTTCTGTCCAGCCTGGGCCACCCCTACATCAAGGGTATCCTTTTTCTCATCACCCCCTGGCAGGGCGAGCAGCGGCTGTATGGACTGTGGCGAAGCCCGACGCACGCTCAATGGCAGAGCACCACGCCAGCGGTGTGCGACATGCTCGCCCGACTGGTGGGCAGCAACTGGAACGACGAGCTCGACAGCAACGGCGCGCACCTCGCTGCCGATCGGTAGTCGGCGAGCTCCCTGCGGGACCGCCCTGCGTCCGCGCGACAGCGGTGAAAGACACCGGCGGGCCGCAAGGCCCGCCGGCATGGCCGACCGTTACCGGTCGGCGAGCTCCTCGCGCTTGATCTTGCCCGGCGCACCGAACTTGAAGCTGTCGATCACGTACGAGTAGTCGTAGCGCGTCTCGCCGCCCTGCTCGTAGTTGTTGGCCTCGATCGAGGCCTGCACGATCAGCTGGTCGCCCTTGCGCACGTGCTCGGCCAGGGCCTCGGCGGTCTTGCCGAAGGCGACGAAGAAGATCTGCGTCTTCACCTCCCGCGCCTTGCCCTTCTTGTCCTTGCCCGCGTAGTCGTTGGCGATCAGCGGCACCCGCACGTAGCTGGTATCACCCTTCTTCTGCAGTTCCAGATCCGCGCCCACATTGCCAACACCGAATACAGTGAAACCCTTCATGTCTATTCTCCTGCTGAGGTCTATCCGGCGAGCGCCCTGCGCTCCTTTTTCTTTTCCGGTGAGGGACCATCCCTCGCCCCATCCGGGATGGTCATGAACCGGAATGGATCCGGACCCCGCCTCTGCCTCCGGTGACTGCACGGCAAGTGCCAGCTCGGCTGGCGCGCCGCCGTGCTCAGAGCTGATTGCAGGACAAGTGACAGCTCGCTGGCGCGCCGGACTGCGGGTCTGCGCAAGCAAGGTCCGTGACAGGCTCGCTAGCTGGCACGGCGCCTTGCGGGCAGACGCCGGATCGAGTCTCCGGCGGGGTCCGGATCCTCTCGCGCAGGGTGCGGGTTCCCCTCAGCAGGAGTGCGTGAAGGGTGAAGCGGCGGTGATGGCATTTTCGCGCGGATCCTCTGCGGACGCGGGCGATCCGGATTGTCGGGTGCCACTTGCTGCGAAGCGGGTGAGGACTGTCAGGGATCAGGCGTGAGGGTTCGCGTGTTCATCGCTGCCGGCACACCGTAGAGCCTGGTGATGTGCGCAAGGGCGACCAGGTGGTTGTGGAGGTGAAGACTTTCCCAGCAGGCGATCCCCGACACCGAGAGATCGGCAGCTGACTCCCGTGCGCCGGCGGAACATTGAGCCGTCTAGGCCACGCCCTTCGGAGACTCAGCGCCGTGCATGACCCAGGACGAGTTGGAGATCGGACGGCTCATCTGCCGGTTTGGGATCCCCCGAACCCCGTCCGCCGGATTCGCGAAATGGCACATCCACCAACCGGCAGCTCTTCGCGTCAGCGGGAGAAGCCCGCAGGGCCGAGGCCCGCAGGGACTCGGTTCACGAGCACGCGACTGGGCGAAGCCCGGGGACGCCCATCGCGTTCTCTTACTGGCCATCACGCCGGACGTTCAGGAGCCTTTGGCGTTGCATTTCGGCCATCTGGAACATCCGACAAACGAACCGTACTTGCCTTGCTTGCGTTCCATGCGCCCCTGCCGACACTGCGGACAGCGATCACCAACCTTGCCGCTTGCCTTGGCCTTCACGATCGGACGAGAGCTTGCCGCGGCCTCGAGATTCGCCTTGTAGTCGCATTGCGCCAGCCGGCTGCACGCCTGGAACTCTCCGTAGCGACCATTGCGGCGGACCAGCACTCCCATCTGGCATTTCGGGCACGGCATGGGTAGCTCGCCACCCGCCACTTCGATGGTCAGCTCGTTGTTCTTTACCAGCTCGACCAGGAAACGCGACGGCTTGCCGTTGACCGTATAGAAGCGAACCTGCTTCCTGGCACGGGTCATCGCGACATAGAACAGGCGGCGCTCCTCCGCGAACGGGAAGTCATCCGGCGCCGGCATGGCCATCTGCAATGCCGGATCATCCTGCATCTGGCTCGGGAAGCCGCGTGTTCCTTCCGTCACGTTGAGGACCAGCACGTACTCCGCCTCCAGCCCCTTGGAGCTATGTGCCGTCCTGAACTCCAGGTCCAGCACATCACCGAGCTGTGAGGACCATCGATCCATCAAGGATGGCCGGTCGTTCCGGTACCGGCCCAGCAGCATGACCGACACCCGGCCACCCTTCATCGGCTGCACTCGGCCGGTACGGACAAGATCAGCGAGTTCCGAGAGCTGACTACCCACCAGGTCCTGGATCGCCCCGCCATCCTCAAGCGAATAGGCGAGCAGAGGGCTGTTGGTCAGGGAGTTCGTGGTCCTCACGGATTTGCGGATCTGTACGGGGTTCATCTGGATGAACCGGCTCGACACGTCACACAGCAACTGGGGGCAGCGGAACGTCGTGTTGAGGGTCAGACGCGTGGAGTGCGCAAACCCCTTCTCGAACTCGGTCATCACCGCGATGTCCGATCCCGCGAAGCGATTGATGCCCTGCCAGTCGTCCCCCACCACACACAGATGGGCAGGCCCATCGCGGCGCGACGTCAGTGCCTTCAACAGCCGGATTCGGGCGCGTGAACTGTCCTGGAACTCGTCGGCGAGAATCACCGTGAAGGGGCTCTCGTACTGACCTGACTCCACCAGTCTCGCGGCCTGCACCAGCATGTCCTCGAAATCAATGTACCCACCGGCTCGCAAGCGCGCTTCCCACTCGGCTGCGATGCGCTCATACACGTCCAGAAACAGCGCCAGCCGCGGCCCAAAGCCCTTCCTGGATTGCGCCGACAGGTTCGCCCGCAACGACTCGGCCGACAGGCCATTGTTCTTCACATGCTGCTGGAAGACACGGAATGTCCTGGCCAGCTCCTCATTGTCCGGCGGTGGCGGGCCAGCGCCCTGACGATCCGGGTCGAAGCGAAGCCGGACACCGCGGCGAGTGAGCTCGGCTTCCAACCGCTTCAAGGCCATGCCGCTTCGCATCTCGTGCGACTGGGTCTCGAACAGCTCAGTACCCTTTTCCTTGTGAAGCGCCCGCTTCCAGTCAACGCCGGCGAGGTAGTCCCGAAAATGCTTCGGCGGTTGTCCGTCGGCATTGAGTGCGAAGTGCTCGTGGTAGAGCTGGATGTCCGGATAATAGAAGTCCGGTCGATACTGCTGATGTCGCCCGGTAGTCGTGTCGTGCTCGTAGGCACGTTCGTACTGGAACGTCACGCCGTTGTAGAAGAGCCAGTTCGCGATCCAGCGTTCCTCACCGCTCTTCACCAGCAGGTCGTTGGCGGTCAGGAACCCCCGCGACCCGTCGCGGAAGACCTCCGGCTCGGCGTCCTCCCCGAGTGGGCCCATGTCGCGGGCATACACCGTCCTGAACAGGTTCCAGCCAAGGAGAAACGCCGCATCCCTCCGGCACAGCGTTTCAATGATATCCACCATCTCCTTCAGGTCCCGACCGGACTCCACCCACGGTGCGACGGAAGGCTTCCTGCCGGTTGCGACCCCGATGACCTCCAAGCCAAAGCCATGGAAGGTCTGGGATCGAACCTTGCCGATGTCCGGAACTCCTTTCAGCTGCTCTGCCACCCGGCTGCCGAGCTCGTCAGCCGCATCGCGGTTGAACGCCAGGAGCAGGATCTGCTCCGGCGCGGCAAGTCCCGTCCGGAGCACGTAGCCCGTCTTCGCCACCATGGTCGAGGTCTTGCCCGATCCCGCCGCGGCGACCACGAGGACATTGTCATCCATGCAGACGCAGGCCTGGATCTGCTCATCGGTCAGCGGATTCTTCTCGACCGTGTCGAAGAAGTCCTTCAAGGCCCCCTTCTGGCGTTGAAGATAGGCCGCGTTGTGTCCGGCAATGGCACTCAACAGGCTGTGCGCCGGGGAGTCATCCCCCGTGAGGTCGTTCCAGGTGAACCCGGCCACCTCGGGGTGCGGCATCGTGGCCAGCAGACACTCAACACTTCCCTTTCTGATCCACCGGCTACGATCCATCGAAGCGATGCACGTGCTGAGCCACGCCTGTTGCGGCTCCCGGAATGCGGCGCGGGCGGCATCCTTTCTCTCTTGTTCTGCGCGACGTCGGCCCGCCGCCACCTTGCCGGCAACGACACTGCACAGGATGAGGACTGCAACGATCGAAAGGAGTGCGAGAAACATCGGCCGGGCTGTTTGGTTTGCTTGTCACGATGCTACTGCACCCTCCCCGAAGGCACGTGAGACCTGATTCCGGCGGGGTGCAATCCGGTCGCTGTGTGCCTCGCAAGCCGCGCCGACCTGTCCGGTGTTGCCTGCCAACCTGTCACGCTCTAACATCCTGGAACCGTGACAACAGCCGGCTGCAAGCGGCGTTCCGGCGGAGGCATTCATCCATGGCGATACAGGTCGAGCGCGACACCCGATTGCTCGCGGACCAGCGGCAATTCGACGAGCGGGTCGTGCGCAGCACGCTGGAGTTCTACGAGCTGCTCGGGCCGCTGATGCCCGACAAGGACCCTGGCAGCGTCTCCCCGCGCAGCTTGATCGCGCCGTTCCACTGGCTGCCACCGCTGATGCGGCAGCTGGTCCGGCGTGAGGAGGCCACCTTCCGCTGGGACGACACGGAGGATGTCCCGGCGCTGGCCACGGCACACTGGGCACTCACATCACTGGCCGGATCGCTCGCCCCCGACGCCACCGGGATCCCCCCACTGGCGCGCGGGCACAAGCCCACGGGCGAACGCTGGCTGCAAACCGTCCTGGCCGACCTTGCGATCCATGCCCGCTACGGCTGGAACGGCGGCACGATGACGTTCACCGCCATCCCGCTGCTGACCAGCGTGCAGCAATGCGTGGCGTATACGCTGGCCCTCATGAAGCGCGACGCCTACGAACTGGGCAGGCTGGTCAGGCCCTGCCCCTACCTGATGCGCGACGAGAACCCCTGGTACCCGCATCATCTGTTCATTGCCGCACAGCCGAACCAGTACTTCTGCTCCCGCAGACACAGCAACTGCCAGCGCCAGCGCGACCATCGCGCACGCAAGGATGCGCTCGTCGCCTCGTAGGCCTGGCGGTCACGCCGGCGCGCAGCAATGCTGATCGGTGAGCAGACGTTCGCACCGGGCCAGCGATGAGCATCTCGCCGTGACCACGCGCCGACAGCACTACGTCTGGCGCCAGTATCTGGAGGCCTGGGGAACCAAGGTCGGGCGCGGCTACCAGCTGCAATGCCTGCGCAAGGGCGCGCCGGCACCCATTCCCACCGAGACCAAGAACGTCGCCGTCGAGAAGGATTTCTACAGGCTCTCGGAGTTCGAACCAGGTGATGCGGATTTCGTGCGCGCCATGGTGCTGCACCCGGACACGAACCCGCTGGTGTGGGCCCGGAACGAGGCCGCCATCGCGCAGTTCAGCGACCTGCTGCAGGTCGTTGCCATGGCCAGGTCGATCCCAGCGGTGGCCCTTGAGAAGCAGCGCCTGATCGAGAAGATGCTCATCGAGACGCCCGAGCTGTCCCATGCACGGCTCGAGTCCCAATGCATGCCCTACATGAACGGCCTGCGCGCCGGCGACCGGGGTTTCTTCGACGAGGAGCGGCACGCGGCGCTCTTCAGCAACTTCCTCGCCCATCAGTACTTCCGCACCAAGGCCGTACGTGACCGCACCCGCACCGGGCTGCCGCAGTCGGTGTTTCCCGTCTTCGACCGGACCTGGCCACTGTTGCGCCTGATCTACGCCAGCAACGTGGCGGTATCGATCTTCCTCAACCGCCGCACCGAGCCGCTGCGCGTGATCCACGCCCCGCCCGGCGCAGCCTTCATCACCAGTGATCAACCCCTCCTCAATACCTATGCCGCGGGTCTGTCCTATGACCAGCTGGTCGACCAGCTCGAACTCTTCTATCCGGTTTCGCCACAGGTTGCGATGCTGATCGGTGCGCAGCGCGACCCCACGCATGTTCATGGCTGCATGTTGTCTGCACCTCAGGTCGAGGCACTGAACCTTGCGATCCAGCACGCGGCGCATGAGCAGCTCTTCGCAAGGGACCGGGCGGGTCTGACAGGCAGACGAGTCGGCAACTCGTGAGACCGTTCATGCGACAATGCGCACCACGCTTGCCGGCTCCGGTCCACGCCGCAGCAAGTCCGGGTCCAGGGCAGCCCTGTGGCTGCCCTGGACTGCAGCTCAGTACCAGCGGCGCCGGCTCGCGCGCGGTGCCGGCAGCACGCCGGGAAAGCGTTTGGCGATCACCGCGTTCAACCGCTCCACGGCCTTCAGGTCCTTGAACGTGATGTGGCCGTTGCCGTTCGAGAACACCCGCACCTGCATGGCCTCGCTCTCGCCGACGCCCTCGCCGCGGATGGCCTCGCTGATGCGGCCGTACCAGGCATGGCGATGATCGGCCTCGGGCCTGCCGTGCAGCAGGCTGATCACGCGCTCCAGGTCATCCAGCTGGTCGGTGGTGCGATGGTTCGGGCTGCCGAACCGCGAGCCACTCCAGCGTGTATGCAGCACCGAGCGCAGGATGATGCGGTGGCCGATGAACGACGGGTGGTTGGTCTTGTAGTCCCAGGACAGCCCGCGGAACACACTCACCACGCCCTCCTCCAGCATCTCGCCGCGCTGCGCATGCAGCTGCGCGAACGTCGCGGTGATGGTGTCCCGCGTCAGCACTGGCACCTCCTTGGCGGCGAGCTGCTCATCCCAGCGGCGGCGCGTTTCCGCGTTCATCACCGAGCGCAGCCCGCTCTGGTTCATCAGCATCGCCCAGGCACCGCGGTCGATCTCGCGCCGGATGTGTGTTTCACACTCCCGCTCATCCACCACCTGCCCGCACAGGCGCTGTTCGACCTGCGTGCCGTAGCCGCGCATCATCGCGATGTCGAGGAACCCGAACCCGCCCTCCTGCGCGATGCGCTGCCCTTCGCGCAGCAGGGCCACCGCCTGCAGCGCATGTTCGATCGCTGCATCACGCCGGCGCAGCAGCGCCTCGATGCTGACGCTGGGAATGAGTCCGCCGGCGGCGAGTGCACCATCCGTGTCAACCGTGTTGTTCATGACTACTCCTTGTGCGGAGCACCGGCGGGAGGCACCGGACGGCACCTCCCGCCCGGTGCGATCAGAGGACGCCGCGCTCGGCCAGCGAGATGCAACGCGTGTCTCCGACGATCAGGTGGTCGAGGACCCGGATGTCCACCAGCGCCAGCGCATCACGCAGCCGCAGCGTGATCAGCTCATCGGCCTGGCTGGGCTCGGCGACACCCGAGGGGTGGTTGTGCGCCAGGATCACCGCTGCGGCATTGCGCCGCAGGGCCTGTCGCACCACCTCGCGCGGATGCACGCTCGCCCCGTCAATCGTGCCGCGGAACAGCTCATCGAAGGCGATCAGCCGGTGCCGATTGTCGAGGAACAGCACGCAGAAGGTTTCATACGGACGGTCGCGCAGCTGCGCAATCAGAAAGGTGCGCGTCGCTGCCGGGGATTCCATCGCGGGTCCCGCGCTGAGCTCCTGCAGGTAGTGCCGCCGCGTGAGTTCCAGCGCCACCTGCAGCAATGCGTAGCGTCGCGGCCCGATGTGCGCAGAGCCCAGCGCTGCCGCGCGATCGGTCTCAATGAGTCGCCGCAGACTGCCCGTTTCGCGCAGCAGTGACGCCGTGGTCATGACGGGGTTGCCGCCACGGATTGTGTGACTGAACAGAACCGCGAGCAGTTCGGCATCGGTCAGGGCTGCCGCGCCGTCGGCGAGTGCGCGATCAAAGGGACGGACGGCGTCGGCGCTGTCGCGGATGGAGTTGTGGTGTGCTGAGGTCATTGGAATTGTCCATGTATTGACCGGCGGCTTGCCGGCGGTCCGTGGACCTCACGCCGCAGCGCAAGCCGTCAGGGCCGCGCGACGCGCGCTCGCGAGCACGCCGCAGGCGCGCGCAGGCCTTGACGGCGAGAACGGCGTGACAGACTGAAAGGACCCAGACAAGCCCCTTCCAACCGCCAGGCTGGCTGTCAGCAACGAAGGAATTTGAATAGGGCCGGACTGGTGTGGCGGCGAATCGCGGGCAGCTCCCCGGTGTGTGCGTCGAAATGCACCTGGCCCGCCAGCTCGATGCGGGCCGCACGCGCCCCGAGTTCACTGCGTTCGCATAAGGCCTTGATTGAATTGGGTGCGGTTGCGCACCGCATCAGGCTGTCGACTTCCTCCTGGTAACCGGCGCGCGCGCCCGAATGCGTTCCTTTGAGAAACCGGTGCTGGTCACCGCCGCGGCATTGCGCGATCATCAGCGCATGCAGCTGCGACGCGCCATTCTGGTTTGCCTGATTTGCCTTGGAGTGCCGCTCCATGGATTCGCTGGCGTGCAGTATGTGGACGCGTCCTGCCCGTTGATGCACCAGGCCCCCATGGAGGGCATGGACGGTGTGTCCGCGCAAGATGCCGCCGCCGCGATGGAGGCGATGGATTGCTGCCCGACCGACAAGGGCCACCTGCCGGAATCCGGCAAGCCCTGTCCGACGGGCACGAGCTGCCAGTCCACCGGTCCGGCGCTGTTGAGCGCCTTCCCGGCAACGGTGCGCGCAAGCGCTGCGCTCCCCACACCTCCGGCAATCATGCCGTGGTTTCAATCCCACGATCCGCCTCTGCTCTGGCGCCCGCCAGCGCTGATCTGACTCCCTGACCGCATCGAGTTCCGGTGTCACGGCGCATCCGCCGTGCCGCCGGCGGAAGCGTTGGCCGCATCGCGGCCGAACGCGACCTGCAGTGGAGTTGGAACATGTCCTTTCGTATTCGTGCACTGACGGCCGTGCTGGCGGTGAGCTGCGCGCCGTGGGTCAGGTCTGAGGGCCTGTCGTTTGCCGATGCCCTGGACCGCGCATCGCGGGAAGCGCCCGCGGTGGCGGCGGGAGCCGACCGGGTCGACGCGGCAGAGCAAGCCGCCCGCGCGGCCGGCAAGTTTCCCGATCCGAAGCTGATGCTCGGCCTCGACAACCTGCCGGTAACGGGGCGGGATTCTTACAGCCTCTCAAGTGACTCGATGACGATGCGGCGTATCGGCATCGCGCAGGATCTGCCGAGCTCGGCGAAGCGCTCGGCCGAGCGCGCCCTGGCGCAGGGCCAGATCGAGCTCGCGCAAAGCGAGCTGCGCGTGACGCGTCTTGCCGCCACCGAACAGGTGGCCGCGGCGTGGATTGCCCGACAGACGCTGGAACGACAGCTGTCCAGGCTCGACGATCTCGATGCCGAGAACCGGCTACTGGAGGCGGCGGTTCGCGCACGCCTCGCTGCCGGCCTGGGCTCGCCAGTCGAAACCGTAGCGGTCAGACAGGAGGCGGCCATGCTCACCGAACGTCGCGATGCGCTCAGCGCACGTCGTGACCAGGCGATCGCGCAGCTGCGGCGCTGGGTGGGCGCTGCGGCGGATGAACCGCTGCTCGGTGAGGCACCCGTCTACCAGCTCGAACGCGCCTCGCTGCTGAACAACGTAGCGCATCACCCCGCGCTGGCGGCGCTGGGTGCGCAGGCCGCGGTACTGGATTCGGAGATCGCCACGGCGAACGCCGCCCGGCATCCGGACTGGTCTTTGGAGCTGGCCTACCAGAAGCGTGCGCCGGTGTTCGGCGACATGGTGTCGCTGCAGCTCAGCGTCAACCTGCCGATCTTCCCGGGTTCGCGCCAGACGCCCCGGATCGAGGCCAGGCGCGCGGAGCGCCGCGCGCTGGACGGCGAGCGCGAAGCGGAACTGAGAGAGCACCAGCAGATGCTGGAGGCAGACCTCATCGAGCAGCAGCGGCTGCAGAAGGCTGTCGATCGGCAGCGCGCCGTCGTCCTGCCGCTCGCCCAGGAGAAGGTCGAGTTGCTGCAATCGGCCTGGCGCGCAAACAAGGCCACGCTCGCGGAGGTGATCGGAGCCAGACAGGAAAAGGTTGAGGCCGAAATCGCGCTGCTGGAACTGCAAGGAACCAGCCAGTCAGGGCTTGCGAGCCTGCACTTGCGATACGCAGCACATACGGGAGAACAGTGATGGTCCAGAACACCGGAATCCGCTGGCTGAAGATTGCGGCAGCGGCGTTGCTGCTCGTAACGATGGGAACCGCGCTGGGATGGTGGTTGCGCCGACCCGACGCCATCCCCATGCCCATGCCGGAGGCCAAAGCCGAGAAGCCGGTTCTCTATTGGTACGACCCGATGGTGCCGCAGCAGCATTTCGAAAAGCCCGGCAAGTCACCCTTCATGGACATGCAACTGGTGCCGCGCTATGCGGACGAATCCGCCGCGACCCAGGGCGTGCTCGTATCCGCCTCGACGCAGCAGAACCTCGGCATGCGGCTGGCCACCGTGCAGCAGATCGCACAGCGCAGCGAGTTCCAGGCCACCGGTGTGCTGACCTACAGCGAACGCGACGTCGCGGTGCTGCAGAGCCGGGCGGCCGGCTACGTGAAGACGGTCCGCGCGCTGGCACCAGGCGACCGGGTCGCCGCCGGGGATGTGATCGCCGAACTGGTACTGCCGGAATGGACCGCCGCGGAGCGGGAGTGGCTGGCCGTGCACACCACCGGCGAAGCGCCACTGCAACAGGCCGCGCGTGATCGCCTGCACGCGCTGGGCGTCGATGAATCCGAGATACGACGCCTCGAGGCGGAACGGGAGATACGCGCCAGCTTTGGTGTGCGGGCGCCGCGCACCGGTGTGGTTCAGGCGATCGAACTCCGCCAGGGCATGAGCGTCATGCCGGGACAGACGCTGGTCCGCATCAACGGCACCTCGATAGTGTGGCTCGATATCGCCGTACCCGAAGCCCTTGCAGGCGGTGTGCGGCTGGGTGATCCGGTGGATGCACGCGCCATCGGCATGCCCGGGGCAGCACTCAGCGGCAAGGTCGCGGCGGTGCTGCCGGCGCTGGATGCCGCGAGCCGCACCTTGCCGGTGCGCGTGGAACTGCAGAACGCGGAGGGTCGCCTGCGCCCGGGACAGTCGGTGCAGGTCAGGCTCGGCGCCGGCGCCTCGGGTGAGGCGCTGGCGGTGCCGACTGAAGCGGTGATCCGTACCGGCCGGCGCTCGCTGGTGATGCTGGCGGAGAACGGCAGTTTCCGGCCGGTCGAGGTCACGCTGGGCGCGGAGGTCGGCGAGCAGACGATCATTGCCAGCGGCCTTGAGGCTGGACAGCAGGTGGTAGCCAGCGGTCAGTTCCTCCTGGATTCGGAGGCGAGTCTGCGCGGGCTGGGCCCCGCCGCGACGGAGAAGCAGCCGTGATCGCGGCGCTGATCCGCTGGTCGGTGGTCAATCGCGTGCTGGTGCTGCTGGCGACGCTCATCGTCACGGCCTGGGGCATCTGGGCGGCGCGCACCACGCCCGTCGACGCGCTGCCGGACCTGTCGGATGTGCAGGTGATCATCCGCACGAGCTTTCCCGGCCAAGCGCCGCAGATCGTCGAGAACCAGGTCACCTATCCGCTGACCACGACCATGCTGTCGGTACCGGGCGCCAAGACGGTGCGTGGCTACTCGTTCTTCGGCGACAGCTTCGTCTACATCCTGTTTGCCGATGGCACCGATCCGTACTGGGCGCGCTCGCGCGTGCTGGAGTACCTCAACGCCGCGCAGGCCAGATTGCCGGCCACGGCGCGCGCCTCGCTCGGACCGGACGCCAGCGGCGTGGGCTGGATCTTCCAATACGCGCTGGTGGACCGCACCGGCCAGCACGATCTGTCACAGCTGCGCTCGCTGCAGGACTGGTTCCTGAAGTACGAGCTGAAGACGCTGCCCGACGTGGCCGAGGTGGCGACCCTGGGCGGCATGGTCCGGCAGTACCAGGTGGTGCTTGATCCGGTGCGGCTCGCCGCACGCGGCGTGACGCAGCAGGACGTGCGCGAGGCGCTGGCCGGCGCGAACCAGGAGACCGGCGGCGCGGTGCTGACACTGGGCGAGGCCGAGCTGATGGTGCGCGCCAGCGGCTACCTGAAAAGCCTCGCGGACTTCGCGGCGGTACCGATCAAGCTCACCGGCAACATACCCGTGCTGCTGGGCGATGTGGCGCATGTGCAGCTGGGGCCGGAGATGCGCCGCGGCATCTCGGAGCTGGATGGCGAGGGCGAGGCCGTCGGCGGCGTGGTGATCCTGCGCAGTGGCAAGAACGCGCGCGCCACGCTCACCGCGCTCCACACGAAGCTGGCCGAGCTGAAGGCCAGTCTGCCGCAGGGCGTCGAAATCGTGCCCGTGTACGATCGCAGCGGCCTGATCGACCGGGCGGTGGAGAACCTCACGCACAAGCTCGCGGAGGAGTTCATCGTGGTCGCGCTGGTCTGCGCGGCGTTCCTGTGGCACCTGCGCTCCGCGCTGGTGGCCGTGGTGTCGCTGCCGCTGGGCATCCTGGTTGCCTTCGCGCTGATGCGGTGGCAGGGGCTCAATGCCAACATCATGTCGCTCGGTGGCATCGCCATCGCCATCGGCGCCATGGTCGACGCGGCGATCGTGATGATCGAGAACGCGCACAAGCACATCGAGCACTGGAAGCACGCGCATCCCGGCGAGAAGGTCGCCGGCGCGCGCCACTGGCAGTTGATGACCGAGGCCGCGGTCGAGGTCGGACCCGCGCTGTTCTTCTCGCTGCTGATCATCACGGTGTCCTTCCTGCCGGTGCTGACACTGGAGGCCCAGGAAGGCAGGCTCTTCGGACCGCTGGCGCTGACCAAGACCTACGCGATGGCTGCGGCGGCGGGGCTGTCGGTCACGCTGGTACCCATCCTGATGGGCTTCGCCATCCGCGGCCGCTTGCCCGACGAGTCTGCCAATCCGCTGAACCGCTGGCTGATTCGTGGCTACCGGCCGCTGCTGGATGCCGTGCTCGCCTGGCCGAAGGTCACGCTGGTAGCCGCAGCACTGCTGCTGGCGACGGCGCTGTGGCCCATCAGCCGACTGGGCGGCGAGTTCCTGCCGCCGTTCGACGAGGGCGACGTGCTGTACATGCCCAGCGCGCTGCCGGGCCTGTCGGCGCAAAAAGCCTCTGAACTGCTGCAGCAGACCGATCGCCTGATCCGCACCGTCCCGGAAGTGGCGCATGTGTTCGGCAAGGCCGGTCGCGCCGAAACCGCCACGGATCCGGCGCCGCTGGAGATGTTCGAGACCATGGTGCAGTTCAAGCCCCGCGATCAGTGGCGCCCGGGCATGACCCAGCGCCAGCTGATCGACGAGCTGGATCGCGTGGTGCAGATCCCCGGACTCACGAACATCTGGATTCCGCCACTGCGCAACCGCATCGACATGCTGGCAACCGGAGTCAAGAGTCCGATCGGCATCAAGTTGTCCGGTTCGGACCTGGCCGACCTGGACCGCGTCGCAGGGCAGATCGAAGCGGTGGCGCGCGGCGTTGCCGGTGTGTCCTCGGCGCTGGCCGAGCGCCTTACCGGCGGGCGCTACGTGGATATCGACATCGATCGCGCGGCGGCGGCGCGTTACGGATTGAACATCGTCGACGTGCAGGCCGTGGTCGCCGGTCTGGTCGGTGGCGAGACGGTCGGCGAGACCGTCGAGGGACTCGCCCGGTATCCGATCAGCCTGCGCTATCCGCGCGAGTGGCGCGATTCGGTGGAGCGCCTGCGCGCGCTGCCGTTCGTCACGCCGGCCGGCAGCCAGGTGACCCTCGGCGCCGTGGCGCGCATCGAGGTGCGCGACGGGCCGCCGATGATCAAGAGCGAGAACGCGCGGCCCAGCAACTGGATCTATGTCGATGTGCGCGGCCGCGACATTGCCGCCGTCGTCGCGGACCTGCGTCGCGCGGTATCCGCCGGCGTGCCGCTCGCGCCGGGCATGAGCCTCGCCTATTCGGGCCAGTTCGAGTTCATGGAGCGCGCCAACGCGCGGCTGAAACTGGTCGTGCCGCTGACGCTGCTGATCATCCTGGTGCTGCTGTACCTGAACTTCCGCCGCTTCGACGAGGCGCTGCTGATCATGGCGACGCTGCCGTTTGCGCTCACCGGCGGCGTCTGGTTCCTCTACCTGCTCGGCTACAACCTGTCGGTGGCCACGGGCGTCGGCTTCATCGCGCTGGCCGGGGTCTCGGCCGAGTTCGGCGTGATCATGCTGCTGTACCTGAAACAGGCCTGGGCGCGGCGTCTGGCCGCCGGACAGCGCGGCGAGCCCGAGCTGCTCGCAGCGATCATCGAGGGCGCGGTGCAGCGCGTGCGCCCCAAGGCGATGACCGTGGCGGTGATCGTGGCGGGCCTGCTGCCGATTCTGCTCGGCAGCGGCACGGGCAGCGAACTGATGAGCCGCATCGCCGCGCCGATGGTCGGAGGCATGGTCACGGCGCCGCTACTGTCGCTCTTTGTGGTGCCGGCGGCGTACCTGCTGATGCGCCGCGGCAGTGGTGGCGCGGCAGGACCGGGTCTCCCAAAGGTGTAACCCGATTGGTTGGTCGTGCGAACTAGGAAACATGAGATGGAGGAAACCGGTGCCCAGTGCCATTGCGGGCGTGCCAGACGCGCCGCGCGGAGGTGTGCGAGGCCGGGTCAGCCGGCGGATCGGCGTGGCCCTGGCCGCGGCGCTGTTGCTGGTCCAGGCGATACCGGGCTGGGCGTGCGCGCTGAGGGTCTGCGCGACGCCGGCCTGTTGCCGGGTCATGGCACCCGGCAGCGGCACTGGCGCTGCGGTCTGCTGCCCGATGCCCGAGGCGTGTGGCGTCTCTGGTTCCGGCCCGGTGGCCAAACCCGGCGGGAGCATTGCGGAAATTCGCGATCTGTCCTTCGCGCCAACCCTGGCTTCAGGTCCGCCGCCGGCCGAGCCGGCACGGGCATGGTTCGAGCGCGAGGCTTCCATTGCTCGGATCACCCGGCGCGCGAGGGAAATTCGCCGGTCGCAGGACATCCCGGTCTATCTGCGCTATCTGCGCCTGGCCCTATAAAACTGCGGGTTGCAGCCTCCCGTGCGCGCTGCGCGCGCGAGGTCTGTCACTGGATGCTTGCCTGCAACTTTTCGCGTCGCGCGCCGGGCTTCATGCCGCGGCGCCGACGCCCGAATTCCGGAGATTTCCATGAATACGACGAATACATTGATCCGCACCCTGTCTTTGCCCTCCGCCGTCCTGGCGGCGCTGCTGACGGCCAGCGCACTCGGCGCCGGCCCGGCGCAGGCGGCGCAGCCCACCGCGGCCACACCGACGGAGTCGTCCTGCCACGCGAACGACCGCATCGTCTGGCCGAAGGGTCCGGCCAAAGGCCAGTCCGCGCGCGTCGAGCACGATATGGACTGCGAACGCCCGGCACCGGCCGCAGAGCCTGCGGCCGCCCCGCCGACGAACCGGTCCTGCCACAAAGAGACCCGGCGCGTGTTCGTGTCGCCAAAGGGCTCCCCAGGCAGGGGTGTGCCCGGAGTCGAGTCCCGCACCGTAACGGCGTGCGATGGTCCGGCCAAGGCGGAGCCTGGTGCGAGGCGCGACGGTGCCCCGCAACCCGGCACCTACGGACCGCGTCGCGCTCCGTAAACCGTGGGGGGCGCAATGGTTGCGCCGTACGGGCGCGTCGGCCGGCACTGGATTCCGGCCGATGCGCCCTTTCTGCTGGCCGGCATCGGTCATGCGGCGCAAGGCCCGCTGTAACTTTCCGCGCCATCCATGCGGATTAGCACTTAGGAGAGCCTGTGTTCCATGCCGAGGCCCGGCTCCGGGCGTTGATGCTCGCGAGCCTGGATGGGGACGCGAAGGCCTATCGCGAACTGTTGCAGGAGTTGTCCGTGTATCTGCGCGCTTTCTACCGTCGTCGTCTGCCCGCTGGCGGTCTCGACGCCGAGGATCTGGTGCAGGAGACGCTGATCGCCGTGAATGCGCGACGCGCAAGCTATGACGTAAAACAGCTCTTCACACCCTGGGTGTTCGCCATCGCGCGCTACCGGCTGGTGGATCACCTGCGGCGCGCGCGCGTGCGGGTAGCCGCATCCCTGGATGATTTGGAGGATCTGTTCGGCACCGAGGATCACGAGCAGGTGGCCGCGCAGATGGACGTGGAACGGATGCTGTCGATGCTGCCGGAGAAGCAGCGGGATGCGATCCGGATGACCCGCATCGAGGGGCGCTCGATCGACGAGGCGGCCCGGCTCACAGGGCAATCACAGTCCGCGATCAAGGTCGGCGTCCATCGCGGCCTGAAGCGCTTGCGTGCGTACCTTGTGAAGGACGAGCAGCATGAAGACGACTGAGTTGATCGACACCCTTGCGACGGAGCTGCGACCCTCGCTGTCGCGCACGGGGCGCCTGATAGTCGCGACCGCGGCCGGGGCCGTGGTGGCGCTCGCCGTGTTGTGGAGCTGGCACGGCTTTCGCGAGGATCTCGCACAGGCTGCGCTCACCGGCCCGTTCTGGATGAAATGGGCATTCGCCTTTGCCATGGCAGCGGTGGCCTTTGGATTGTGCACGCGCGTGGCGCGGCCGGAGAGTGGCCCGGGCTGGTGGCTGGCCGCAGTGATGGTGCCGCCGCTCTTTGCGGTCGGCATGGCCTGCATCGAGATGTTCGGCGCCGCGCCGGTGCAGCGTCCGCTGCTCCTGCGCGGCCACTCGGCGCTGGAATGTCTGTGGCTGATCGCCGCGCTGTCCGTGCCGTTGCTGCTGGCCGTGCTGTGGGCGTTCCGCCGCTTCGCGCCGACGCGCTTCCGCCTGGCCGGATTCAGCGGCGGGCTGCTCGCCGGCTCTGTGGCGGCAGCCGTGTACAGCCTGCACTGCGATGAAACCTCCACGGCGTTCATCGCCACCTGGTATGGCCTCGGCATGCTTCTGCCCGCAATGCTGGGCCTGCTGCTGGGACCGCGAATGCTTCGTTGGTAGTGAATGACTGAATGTTCCCTCAAGGAGTAGCTGACATGAAGATGAGCAAATCGATAGTCGCAATTGGCCTGGGTCTGATGGCCACGGTGTCCGTGCAGGCCGCCGAGATGGGCGGCATGAAGATGGATGGCGCGAAGATGGAGGAGCCGGCGAAGGCGACGATCCATCGCAGCAAGGGCGTGGTCAAGGAACTGGATGCCAAGAAGGGCACCGTCACGCTCTCGCATGACGCGGTGCCCTCGATCAACTGGCCAGCGATGACGATGGCCTTCAAGGTCACCCCCGAACTCGCCAAGGGCATCCAGGTCGGCCAGAAGGTGGACTTCGAGTTCGAGGCCAAAGGCATGACGGCCACGATCACCAAGATCGCGCCCGCTCGCTGATGCCATAGCAATCCCCAAGGAGAAAATCATGAGAATCCGCACACTCGTACTGTCCCTGTTGATGACAGCGGCCGCCACGGCCCAGGCCCACACGCATCTGGAAGGCTCGGTCCCGGCGGACAAGAGCCGGGTGAAGGCGCCCGCCACCATCGAACTGCATTTCTCGGAGGCCGCGAAGCTCACCGCATTGACGCTGCAGAAGGGCAAGGAGGCGGAACAGCCCATCAAGCCACTGCCTGCAAAGGCGGCAGCCGACATCGCCGTGCCCGTGCCGACGCTCGCGGCCGGGGACTACGTGGTGAGCTGGCGTGTGGCCGGCGACGATGGGCACGTGATGTCGGGCAAATTCAGCTTCACGGTGGATCCGGCAGCGCCCGCCGCGGCGGCAAAGCCCATGGCCGAGGGGATGAAGATGGACGATCACCACATGGAGCCGAAGAAGGCGGCCGGCGCTGGCGATCAGCACAAGCACTGATCGATCGCAATTCCCCCGCCGCGCCATGACGATCGATATCCTGTCTGCGACGCTGCGGGCGCTGGGTTTCGTGGCCGTGCTGCAGGCCGGCGGCGCGGCGCTGTTTCTGGCGGTGTTCGGTCGCGACCTGGGTGCTGCGCGTCGCGGCATCGTTCGGCTCACGCGGGTCGCCGCAGTGGCGGGCACGATCCTGTTGGGAGCGCAATACCTGCTGGAGCCGGCGCGCATGGCCGGCGCGCTCTCCGGCATGTTCGACGGGGAACTACAACGCTTTGCGTTACACAGCCGCGCAGCCCTGGTAATGGGACTGCGCCTGGCGGGACTGCTGCTGCTGGTCTGGGCCCTGCGTGGGAACGGGACGCGGATGCGCAACCTCGGCGTAGCCGGGGCGGTGCTGATCGCCCTGTCGTTCACGGCCATTGGCCACAGCGCCGAGCATCCGGCGCGATGGTGGCTGATGCCGCTACTCGGATTGCATCTGCTGGTGGTGGAGTTCTGGTTCGGCGCGCTGCTGCCGTTGATCCTGGTTGGCGAGCGCGAACCCGCCGCGGTGGCGGCGCGCGCGGTGGAACGCTTCTCTCGCCTCGCCACCGGGCTCGTGCCGCTGATCCTCGTGGCGGGCCTGGTCATTGCCGTGAAGCTGCTGCCGGGTGTCGCGGCACTGGGCCGGCCGTACGGGATCGGTCTGATCCTCAAAGTATTGCTGTTCTCCGTGCTGATGGGCCTCGCGGCGTTGAACAAGTGGCAACTGGGACCGGCGCTGGCGCGCGGTGGCCGCAGCGCGCAGCTCGATCTGCGTCGCAGCATCGGAATCGAGTTCGTGTTGATCGCTGTGGTGGTGATGGGCACCGCCGTCCTGACGACGTACTGGTCGCCCGGGTCTTGAAGTGACCGATGCCTTGGAGGGCGCATGAGCAATGCAGGGTTGGAGAGCAAGGGTGGGGTGTCGCGCCGCCGGTTCGTGCAGGGTCTGATGGTCGGTGGCTCGGCGCTCGGCCTGGGCCTGCGGCCCGGCCCTAGCTGGGCACTGGGCACGGCCGGATACCCCGGGGTGCTCGCGGGCACGGATTTTGACCTGACCATCGGTGAGGCGGCGCTGAATTTCACCGGTCGCACGCGTCCAGCGATCACGGTGAACGGCTCGCTGCCCGCGCCGATCCTGCGCTGGACGCAGGGCTCGACGGTCAACCTGCGGGTGACGAATGGCCTGCCCCGGGGTTCCGTCCACGGCGCCGATGCCTCGATCCACTGGCACGGCATACTGCTGCCGGCAAACATGGACGGCGTGCCGGGTATCAGCTTCAACGGCATCCATCGCGGAGAAAGTTATCCGTACCGCTTCCCGGTACGTCAGGCCGGCACCTACTGGTACCACAGCCACTCCGGCTTCCAGGAACAGGCTGGACTGTACGGCCCGCTGATCATCGATCCGATCGATCCGGAGCCATTCAGCTACCAGCGCGACTACGTGGTGATGCTGTCGGACTGGACCGACCTTGGTCCGGCCGCGCTGCTGGCCAGGCTGAAGAAGATGTCGGCCTACGACAACTACCATCGCCAGACGGTTGGGGACTTCATCGACGACGCGCAGAAGAACGGGCTCAAGGCGACGCTCGCGGAGCGCCGCATGTGGGGCGCGATGCGCATGTCGCCCACCGACCTGTCAGATGTCAACGCCCACACCTACACCTATCTGATGAACGGCACCACGGCGCTGGGCAACTGGACGGGACTGTTCAAACCGGGTGAGACGGTCAGGCTGCGGTTCATCAACGGCTCGGCGATGACCTATTTCGACGTGAGGCTTCCGGGACTGAAGATGACCGTGGTGGCCGCCGACGGCCAGTACGTGCATCCGGTGACGGTGGATGAGTTTCGCATCGCCGTCGCCGAGACCTTCGACGTGCTGGTCCAACCCGCGGGTCAGGATGCATTCACGATCTTTGCGCAGGATGCCGCGCGCACCGGCTTTGTCAGCGGCACGCTCGCGGTACGCGAGGGCCTGCGCGCGCCTGTACCGGCTGTCGATCCGCGTCCGCTGCTGACCATGACGGACATGGGGATGGGCAGCATGTCCGGTGGCGCCATGGCGGGCATGGACATGGCTGGCATGGACATGTCCCACATGGACCATGGCGCCGGATCGCAATGGCATCCGGACAGCGAGAAAGGCAACCCGCTGGTGGACAACCAGGCGATGAGCCCGGTGTCGCGGCTCGATGATCCCGGCAATGGCCTGCGCGGCAACGGCCGCACGGTCCTCACCTACGCGATGTTGAACAGCGCATTCGAGGATCCCGATGGCCGCGACCCGGAACGCGAGGTGGAATTGCACCTCACCGGGCACATGGAGAAGTTTGCGTGGAGCTTCAACGGCCGCAAGTTCTCGGGTGCCGAAGCCATCCGGCTCACGTACGGCGAGCGCGTGCGCATCGTGCTGGTCAACGACACGATGATGGCGCATCCGGTCCACCTGCACGGCATGTGGAGCGATGTCGAGGATGACGCCGGCAACTTCCTGGTACGCAAGCACACCGTGGACATGCCGCCGGGGAGCAAGCGCAGTTACCGCGTGCGCGCGGATGCCCTCGGACACTGGGCCTATCACTGCCATCTGCTCTACCACATGGAGACCGGCATGATGCGCACGGTGCAGGTCGAGGAGCCGGGCGCGTGAACTTCAGGACCATCGCCGGCTCACTCATGGTGTGGTGTCTGCCGCTGGCCGCCATGGCTTCCGAACCCCGCACGCCGATTCCCCCGCTGACCGCGGCGGACCGGCAGGCGGCCATTCCAGCCTCCACGGCGCACATGTCTGGCGACAATGCGATCCACAGCTACACGCTGCTCAATCGTCTGGAAGCCTGGGACGCAAACCCAGGCACCGCCATCGGCTGGGAGGGCGAGGGCTGGATCGGCCAGGACACAGACCGGCTGTGGTGGCGCACGGAGGGCGAGCGCGCCGACAGCAAGACCGAGGCGGCGAATGTGGAGGCGCTGTATGGCCACGCGTTCGCGCCCTGGTGGGATTGGGTCGCAGGTCTGCGGCAGGACTTCAGGCCCGGAGAGAACCGGACGTTTGCTGCCTTCGGATTGCAGGGCCTGGCCCCGCAATGGTTCGAGGTGTCCCTGACCGGCTACGTGGGAACGGGCGGCCGGACGCTGGCGCGCATCGAGGCCGAGTATGAACTGCTGTTCACGAATCGCTTGATCCTGCAGCCGCTGCTGGAGTCCGAGGTTCACGGCAAGAGCGACGCCGCGCGCGGCATCGGCGCGGGTCTGGCCACAGCCGAGGCGGGGTTGCGGCTGCGCTACGAATTCACGCGGCGCTTCGCGCCGTATGTAGGGGTCGGCTACGAGCGCGCCTTTGGCAAGACGGCCGACCTGCGGCGCACGGCGCAGCGCGAGGTCGGCGACCTGCGCGCGGTAGCCGGTGTACGAATCTGGTTCTGACAAAGGAGTATCGCCATGCAACGCAGACTTTTCATGGCTGGATTGGTGGGACTGGCGGCCACCGCTTGCAAGAAACCCGCCGCCTCGCAGGGGCTGCCGGCCATGCTCGTGCACAAGAGCGAGGGCTGCGCCTGCTGCGATGGCTGGGTGAAGCACATGCGGCATGCGGGCTTCGCGGTGCAGGTGCAGGAAGAGAGCAACATGAACGACACCAAGACCCGCGTGGGCGTGCCGGCCGGCAAGGGCTCCTGCCATACCGCTGAAGTCGGCGGCTACTTCATCGAAGGCCATGTCCCCGCCGAGGACGTGCAGCGGTTGCTCGTAGAGCGTCCGGCCGGCAAGGGCCTGGTGCTGCCGGGCATGCCGCTTGGCTCACCGGGCATGGAAGCGCCGGATGGCAGGGTGCAGCCCTACACCGTAGAACTGGTGCTGCCTTCGGGCGATACGGTCGCCTTCGCGCAGCACGGCAAGCCCGATCAGGCCGCCTAGTCCGGTTGCTGGAGGAGCCGCGGCATGCGAGCGATCCTGCTGCATCGGGGGCGCGGGTCTTTGGACGCTGCTTCGATCAGCTCCGCTGGTGCCGACGTGAAGAACACGTGCGGCGATGGCACCGGCTGCAGGTACCGCCCTCGTCGCTCGCCATCCATACCTTCCATCTTTCGCTCAGTGTCCGCCGTGTCCCGCTGCGATCAGATGCAGCACGCCGATATGCACGATCAGCACCAGCACGCCAATGCTGACCAATACACTGCGGCGTACCGAAATCGTGATGTTCGCCCCGCTCGCTCGCAGCTGAGCGCGTGGATGCAGCGATCCAGGCGTCCCTGGTCGCAGCAGACGGCGTGGGGGCATGGATTCTTCCCCTCGCTCGACCTTCGCACGTCTCATCCCGGCGGTGAGTCCCCAAGGTTTATAGACAGACAGGACCGCGGGTACCAGCAATACCAGCAAACCGCCGCCGGCGTGAACCGCGAGTTCGCGTCCGGCCTCACGAAGCAGCGCGAGATTCCCGGTGGATCCGGCGGCGAGCCGCGCGGCGTACTCAATGAGTTCGATCTTGGCCAGCAGGATCGCCGTGGCGAACACTGTCAGAACGAGCTTCACAAGCACCCAATAGTGCCGGAACAGGCCCCAGGTCGTACCCAGCGACTGTACGAGGCCACTGACCAGCGACAGCAGCGCCAGCGGGAGCACCACCCATCGGGCGGCGAGATCCATCGCGCGATAGACACCGTGAAGGATCGACAAGTCCGCGCTCGCCAGACCCGCGAGGGAAAGCGCCAGGAAGACAGCAATGGCACCCAGCAATCCGACGGAGGAAACCATGTGCACTGACAGGCCAACCCTGCGCACCTTGGGAGTCATCGACATACCGCCCTCCTCTGGAATTTTCCCGGCAGCTACACCACTTGCCATCGTGAACCGGCAACCTGCGACTCTTGGTCGCGACGACCGGACAACAATGACACCTGCCCCGGAACCGTGGCAAGTCGGCAAACTGCATGTGAGGCAACCGGCGAGACCGGTGCCTGTGGATCCCCTAGTTCGACTGCAGCATCGCTTTCATTTGATCAATCTCGCGCCGCTGCGACCGGATGATCTGCACGCACAGTTCACGGATGCGCGGATCCTCAAGAGAGGCCTTCTCGCACATCAGGATCGCGCCCGCGTGATGCGGAATCATCGAGCGCAGGAACTGCGCGTCGGTGATGCCAGCCTGCTGCCGGATACCGAGCCAGCAGATGACGCCGACCACGGCGGTCGCGATCCAGATCACCGTGTTGACACTGCGCTGCGTGTACATGTGCCGCATCAGCAGCAGTTCCAGGGCAACCATCGGTACCAGCATCAGCCCGGCCATATAGATCTGGTTGAGATTGAACAGGACATTGCCCAGACGGTCGACCATGGCATACATCAGCGCCAGCATGGCCAGGAAGGAGAGTCCGGACATGATGGCAAGGCTCCGGTACGCCCGCCGTTGTACCTGAGAGTTGTGGGCATGGTGTTGCATGGCGACCTCCGGAATGCAATGCGCGCCAGACGGAGTGTTCCGACGAACTCGCGACCGGTCTGTCAGACAACAACCAAACGTGGCCTTGGCGAGGTCAAGCCATCCAAAGGGAAGTCACCGAACCCGACCCGACCTGCACGAGGCCCCCTGCCCGGCCGCATGAGATTTCGTTTGACTCTGGACCTTGCTCCAGGGTTTAGCCTAGGTACATCAAGACCTTCCGGTCCGAGGAGACAGCCATGAGTGCCCGCGTTGCGCGAACATCCGGAACCGCACTATCGATCGGTCAACTGGCCAGGACCGCGAGTATTGGCGTGAATGCGATCCGCTTCTACGAGCGATCCGGACTGTTGCCGACGCCGCGGCGCCGACCTTCCGGATACCGCGTCTACGGCAGCCAGGATGTCGATCGGCTGGGTTTCATCCGCAGGGCGCAGAGTTTCGGATTCACGCTGGAAGAGATCGCCCTGCTGCTGCGCTCGCGCAATGAGCGGGGCGGAGTTGCCGCAACCAAGGCATTGGCCGAGCAGAAGCTGGCCGCGCTGGAGGCAAAGGCCACTGATCTGCTCAGGTTGAAGTCGGATCTCAAGGCTTTGGTGAGCCATTGTCCGGGCAATGGTGAAGCGGTGGACTGCCCGATACTGGACGCATTCACCACTTTGCCGAAGCGCGCGCCGGGGTCGGCATGAGCGAGCACGGCAGGCACGACCACGGTAACCACAAACATGGTCATTCGTCCGCCGGGCATTCTTGCTGCTCGGGCAAGACCGAGGCACATGGGACGGTCACCGCCGTCGATCCGGTCTGCGGCATGACGGTGGATCCGGCGAAAAACCTGCACCATGTGCGTCACGAGAACGTGGACTATCACTTCTGTTCCGCGCGTTGCCGGGAGAAGTTCGTCGCTGATCCGGCAAAGTACCTCGCGCCCGAGGTTGCCGCGACGCCAGCTCAAAGTGTTCCGGCGGGCACCGTCTACACCTGCCCCATGCACCCGGAGATCCGCCAGGACCATCCGGGCAGCTGTCCGAAGTGCGGAATGGCACTCGAGCCGGTGATGCCGAGCCTGGATGAAGGAGAGAACCCCGAACTGACCGACTTCCGTCGGCGCTTCTGGTGGACGTTGCCGCTGACGGTGGTGACCTTCGTACTTGCCATGTTTGGGCACCGCCTGGGCTGGATGGCGATGGCAACGCAGAGCCTGACCGAACTGGCCCTCGCCACGCCGATCGTGCTGTGGGGCGGTGCGCCATTCTTCATTCGCGGCTGGCAATCCATCGTAAATCGCAGCCCGAACATGTGGACACTGATCGGACTGGGTACCGGTGCCGCCTATGTTTACAGCGTGGTGGCGACGGTGTTTCCGGGCATCTTCCCGGTATCGTTCGTCTCGATGGGCCGGGTAGGGATCTATTTCGAGGCTGCCGCGGTCATCGTTTCGCTGACCCTGCTGGGCCAGCTGCTGGAACTGAAGGCGCGCTCGCGGACCTCGGCCGCCATCCGGTCGCTGCTGCAGTTGGCGCCGCGTACGGCGCGACGGATCCGCGCCGATGGTACCGAAGAGGACATTCCACTGGCGCAGGTGCATGTCGGTGACACACTGCGGATACGGCCCGGCGAGAAAATCCCGGTGGACGGCATCGTGCTCGATGGCCACAGCGGCGTGGATGAGTCGATGCTCACCGGCGAGCCGCTGCCAGTGACCAAGCGCGCCGGTGACCGGCTGATCGGAGCCACCATGAACACGACCGGGGCGCTGACGATGCGCTCCGAGCGCATCGGCTCGGCCACGGTGCTGGCGCAGATCGTGCAGCTGGTCGCCCAGGCGCAGCGCTCGCGCGCCCCGCTGCAGCGCATGGCCGACGTGGTGGCCGGCTACTTCGTACTGGCTGTCGTGGGTATCGCCGTGCTTACCCTGTTGATCTGGGGACTCTGGGGACCCGATCCGCGCTGGATCTTCGCCATTCTCAACGCGCTGTCGGTGCTGATAATCGCCTGTCCGTGCGCACTGGGACTTGCCACGCCGATGTCCATCATGGTGGCAACGGGTCTGGGCGCGACGCGCGGCGTGCTGTTCCGCGACGCCGCGGCGATCGAAAAGCTGCGCGAGGTCGACACGCTGATTGTCGACAAGACCGGAACGCTGACCGAGGGCCGTCCGGTCTTTGATCGCGCTGTCCCTGCTTCCGGCTTCGACGCGACGCAGGTACTGCGCCTGGCGGCGAGCCTGGATCAGGGCAGCGAGCATCCGCTCGCTGCCGCAGTGGTACAAGCGGCGCGCGACCAGGGTCTCACGCTGGCGTCGGTCTCGAACTTCGCATCGGTAACCGGCATCGGCGTGACGGGCGAAGTCGAAGGTCATGTTCTCGCGCTCGGCAACGCGGCGCTGATGCAGCAGATGCGGGCGGATGTCAGTTCGCTGCAGCCCGAGGCAGAGGCGCTGCGCGCCGAGGGCGCCAGCGTCATGCACCTGGCGGTGGATGGACTGTTTGCCGGCCTGCTGGTGGTGTCCGATCCGATCAAGGCCAGTACGCCAGAGGCCCTCGATGTACTGCGTGCCTCCGGGCTGCGTCTCGTCATGGCGACCGGGGATGGGCACACCACGGCCCGCGCCGTGGCCGCGAAGCTGGGTATCGAAGAAGTGCATGGCGAAGTCAAACCCGCTGACAAGCTGCGCCTGGTCGAGGAACTGCAGAAGGCGGGTCGCATCGTGGCGATGGCCGGCGACGGCATCAATGACGCACCGGCGCTGGCCCGCGCCGAGATCGGGATCGCGATGGGCACGGGAACCGACGTGGCAATGAACAGCGCCCAGGTCACGCTGGTGAAGGGCGACCTGCGCGGCATTGCCGAGGCACGCGGCCTGTCCGTTGCAACGGTGCGCAACATGAAACAGAACCTGCTGTTCGCGTTCTTCTACAACGCGCTGGGTATTCCGGTCGCCGCCGGCATCCTGTACCCGGCAACCGGATGGCTGCTGTCGCCACTGATTGCGGCGCTGGCAATGAGCTTGAGTTCGGCTTCGGTGGTCGGCAACGCGCTGCGCCTGCGCGCCACGGCGAGACCGACATCCGCGATCCGCAGTGCGCGCTCGAGCCATGGTGCAGGAGCAGGCAATGCGTGATGGCCCACCAGGGACTGGCGGGCATTCAGACGCCGGGGGCAGGCCTGCGGCTTCCAGCTGGAGGAAGGTGTCGTAGCGCCTGGAGAATGGCGCAACCATCGCGGGCGTCGCCCGCGCACTGCTGGACGATCCGTTCCAGTTCAGTGGCCATGCGGGACAGCTCCGCCACCCGCCCGCGAATCAAATCCAGGTGCGCGCGCGCGATCGCATCCACCTCGCTGCAGGACAGTCCCGGTGCCCGATCCAGCGCGAGCAGACCGCGGATCTCATCGAGGCTGAACCCCAAGTCACGCCCGCGGCTGATGAAGCGCAGCCGCTCGACATCTTCCGGTTCGTACGCACGGTAGCCGTTGCCGCGGCGCGCCGGCGGCGGGATCAGCCCGACGCGTTCGTAGTAGCGGATGGTCTCCAGATGACAGCCGCTGGCTGCCGCCGCCTCACTGATTCTCATTGGCATTTAACTTGACCCTGTAGTGACTACGGACTTTATGCTTGCGGCTCCCTGCAGGCAATTCGCCATGGTCCCCTACTCAAGATTCATGCACCCCTTCTCCCCTATGACCCGACTATTCGTGGCACTCCTCTTTATCTGGGGCAGCATCCCGCTCGTCCGGTCCGCCGACGCGGGATCGGGCAGCGCCCGGCAGGCGTGGCAGATGCTCGACTACATTGCGGTGGACTACGCGGGTGCGATCCGTGATGGCCGGGTCGTGGAGCCAGGCGAGTACGCCGAGATGCAGGAGTTCGCCGCCGTGGTCCGTACCCAACTGGCGGGTTTGCCCCCGGCTCCCGGGCAGCCGGGGCTGCTCGCTGCAGCGGCAGACCTGGTGGCCGCCGTGTCGGCCAAGGCCCCACCACAAGCGGTGGCCTCGCAGGCGCGTGCACTCGCCCGGGACCTGATGGCGCAGTATCCCTTCGCCGCTGTGCCCGCCGGCCCACCGGACCTGGTTCGTGGCGCACAGCTCTACGCCGAGCAGTGCGCGGGCTGCCACGGCACGAACGGGCATGGCGACGGACCCGCAGGAATCAGCCTCAACCCCCGTCCCGTCGCCTTCACCGAGGGCGCTCGCGCAGCACAGCGTACGCCGCTGGCATTCTTCGAAGTGCTCTCGCAGGGCGTACCCGGCACCGCAATGGCGAGCTTTGAGGTGCTGCCGGAGGCAGATCGCTGGGCGCTGGCTTTCTATGTCGGTGGTCTCGCCTACACCCCCGCGCAGCGCAGCGCTGGCGAAGCGGCCTGGCGCGCCAGCGCCGAGCTGCCCGCCAGGATCGCGACGCTGGAAACCCTCACGCGCACCAGCGAGGCGGACCTCGTCCCGACATTGGGCGCGGCGCCGGCCGCGGCGTTGATCGCGTATCTGCGCGCCACGCCACAGGCCGTCAGCGGTGCGGCCGCTGCCACCGATGCCGGTCCGCTGGCGCTGGCGCGTGCACGCATGGCGGAGAGCCGCCACAGTTACGCCAGCGGAAATCGCACCGCCGCCGCATCGCTGGCGCTGTCGGCCTATCTTGACGGCGTGGAACCGGTGGAGCCGCTGCTTGCCGCCCGCGACCAGGCGCTGCTGCGCGAGATCGAAGGGGCCATGGGACAGTATCGCTCGCAGCTCGGCAAGGGTGACGCGGCCGCCGCGATCGATGCGCAGGCCGAGCGCGTGTCGGCGCTGTTCGATCGTGCGGAGACGGTCCTCGCCGGTACGCATACGGACAGGACCACTGCCTTTCTCGCCAGCTTCACCATTCTCGTGCGCGAAGGGCTGGAGGCGCTGCTGATCGTGATCGGCATGATCGCGTTCCTGCGCAAGGCCGAGCGCGGCGAGGTCCTGCGCTACGTGCACGCGGGCTGGGTCGGGGCGCTGCTGGCCGGTCTTGCCACCTGGGCCGCCGCGACCTACCTGGTGGACATCAGCGGCGCCAACCGCGAAGTGACCGAGGGCGTATCGGCCCTGTTCGCTGCCGTGGTGCTGCTCAGCGTCGGCATCTGGATGCACCAGAAGAGCCTCGCGGGTCGCTGGCAGGAGTACCTGCAAGCCAGGATGTCCGCCGCACTCACGCGCCGCTCGGCGTTCTTCCTGTTTTCGCTGGCGTTCGTTGCGGTGTATCGCGAAGTGTTCGAGACCATCCTGTTCTACATCGCCATGTGGAGCGAACAGGGCGCCAGTGCCATCCTGGCGGGCCTGGGTGCGGGCACTGTGGTGCTGGCTGCGGTGGCCTACGCCATGTTGCGCATGAGCCGGCGCCTGCCCATCGGTCGGTTTTTCTCCATCAGTTCCGTCTTCATCGCCATCATCGCGGTAGTCCTGGTGGGCAAGGGCGTCGCCGCGCTGCAGGAGGCCGGCTGGTTGCCGCTGGCCCAGGTCAGCGCGCCGCGTGTGGACTGGCTCGGCATCTACCCGACGCTGCAAAGCCTCGGGGCACAGCTGCTGGTGGCCGCGGGCGCCGTCGCAGGCTTTCTCTTCAATACCCGTTCGGCGCCAGCGCCGCGCAAACCCTGACGGGAGGGAGCTGCCATGTCCGATGCGGACTGCGGGTGTCATCATCAGGCCCGGAACACGCAGGAACGCCGTGTCCTCACCATCGCTCTGGTCCTGAATGCAGCCATGGCGGTCATCGGCGGAATCGCGAGCTGGATCGCCAATTCCGCCGGCCTGCTCGCCGATGCGCTGGACATGCTCTCCGACGCGACGGCCTATGCGATCGGACTGGCTGCCATTGGCCGTACGGCACGTTTCAAGATCAACGCGGCCATGCTCAGCGGCACGGTGCTGCTGCTGCTGGGTGTCGGGGTGCTGATCGAGGTGGGACGCCGGGTCGCGCTGGGCGCCGAACCGCTCAGTGCCTGGATGGTCGGCACCGCCGTGCTCTCGTTGCTGGTGAATGTCTACGTGCTACGCCTGCTGGCACCGCTGCGATCCGGCGAAGTGCACTTGCGTGCGACCTGGATCTTCACGCGCGCCGACGTGGTGGCCAACCTTGGCGTGATCACCGCCGGCGTGCTGGTGTACGTGTCCGGCTCGCCCTATCCGGATTTCATCATCGGCGTCCTGATCGGACTGTATGTCATCAAGGAAGCCGTGGAGATCCTGCGCGACGCCCGGCGGGAGGCCGCACCCGCCTAGTGCGTGGCCCTGCCATCGCACCGCCAACTGCGGTACGCCGTCCCGCGCGTCGCCGCAGACCTGATGACGGGATCACCGCGAGCAAGCGCCAACCGGATTAGGATGAACGGATGTGCTACTCCGCTTTGGTCGAGGACCAGTACAGCCGCTACCTGCGCGAGACCGGTGCCGAAATGGATCTCGAGCAGTTCGAGGAAGTGTTCGGGATGCGCGCCGCCGATCCGTCGCTGCGTATCCTGCGTTCGGTGGAGCGCTGGTTCGACGATCCGAAGTCACCTGCCGAACAGCGCATCCGCGCACTGATTGACCGGCACCAGGCCAAGAAGTCCGAACTACTCGAGGAGGAGCTCGGCGAGTACCGGCAGCGCATCGCCGATGCCGAGGCCAAGCTCGCCATCAAGGTCACCAAGACCGCGACCAAGGAGCGGGAGGTGGCCACGCGCCTGGCTGAAAAAGCACAGCGAGACCTCAACGGCCTGGCAAGCAACAAGCCGACACCGCTCGACGACCGCATCTTCTCGTTCCGCTTCGGACCCATCGTGATGAACGTGGCGGGCCGCAATGTCATTCGGCTGGCGCGCTACCACCTGCGCCGCCCCGGCGATTCACCCAGCGTGGACCGGGAAAGACTGGGTTGCTACAACGCGCGGCGCGACAGCCTCGAGACCTACTGGCGCAATCAATTCCGGCACACCCATGCGGTGCTGCTGATGAATTCATTCTTCGAACGCGTGACGCGCGACGAGAAGAAACTGGAATTGCACTTCCAGCCGGAGGGCGCGGACCTGATGCGCGTCGCCTGCCTGCAGGCGGTGTGGCAGGGGCCGGATGGCAAGAAGCTGCCCTCCTTCGCCCTGGTCACCGATGAACCGCCGCCCGAAGTGAAAGCGGCCGGACACGATCGCTGTCCCATCAATCTGCGTCCGGAGAACGTGCAGGCCTGGCTCACGCCCGAGGGGCGCAGCGAAGGGGAGCTACAGACCCTCCTCAGTGAGCGACAGCCGCAGTATTACGGTCATGAAGTGATGAAGGCCGCGTAGGCAGCTCCCCGGTCTGCCACCAGTGGTTGAAGGCGGCCATCTGGTCGCGGCTGGCCTGACTCACCCGCAGCACGCCGTACTGCATGAACAGAAACGCAAACTGCGACGCCGCCGAGTCCAGCGTGTGGCCATCGAGCCATTCCGCATCGACCGGATCATCCGAGCGCGGCGCACGCGACAGCGCGCCGATGTAGTCATTCAGCTCCTGCAGCGCCGCGCGCAGCTGCTCGCGCGTGGGCACCTCGTCGATGCCCTGGATGCGCAGTACGGCTTCCACGAACGCAGCATCGAAGGGGTCCAGGTCTTCGAAGGAATCGGCAAGCACCAGCAAGTTCCGCATGAATGCGCTCCGCCACGCCGCATGCACGGCTGGACAAGCTTACTGTATATATATACAGTTCGCCAGGCACTCTATATATAGGCGCGGCACAACGGCAGCCGCGGCAAAAAAAAGGGCATCGGGCGTTGCCACCCGATGCCCAAGGCCCGCAATGGCGGGCGCCTCAGCAATTAGCGGGACACCTCCGGCAGCAGCGACAGCGCGTGCTGCCAGAGACGGCTGTTCAGGTCCACGGTGCGGCGGATCTCCCGGACACCCCGCGTGGTCATCGCGCGACCGGCGGAATTGCGGCCCCGCAGGCCGCCCGACATCACATGCTCCTGGATCACGTTGTAGGTCACCCAGAGCGAGCCGTCCTGATCCTCGATGCGCCGCGCCTCAAGTAACCGACCGCTCGCCACCGGCGCGCCACCGTCTGGCCAGCGCGCACGCATCGCCAGATCCGCAAAAGCCTGGCGCTGCTCTGCACTCAGCCGCAGTGTCTTCATCCGTTCGATGGTGTCGTACACGCGGCCGAAGCTGCGGGCGATGGCCAGCGCCCCTTCGGTCACGAGCTCAATCACCTGACCGCGGTGCGGAACGTGGACCAGTCCGAAGTCGCCCATGGAAACCAGCAGCCCGTTCTTGCAGGCGAGCCGGTAGATCCCGGCGCGCAGCCAGTACGCGCTGGTGCCGTCATGCGCATTGACCAGCACCACCTGCGGGATCAGGTCATTCACCTCGCGCGCTGCAAGTGCACCGGGAAGCCGAAAGCACAGCATGTGCCTGGCCGTCGCGGCGGCTTCGCTACTGCGCGCCCGGGTCTGTCGTGCGCTCATCAGTTCGAAGCCTTCCCGCTCCAGGCAGTGTACGACGTCAGCGGTGTGGATCAGCGTGTAGCGGCTGCTGGTGCGCACCGGATGGCGCGTGATCGACAGTGCGGCCGGCGCCATGGACTTCAGGGTCTGTTCGGATTGAAGAATCATGAGGAACTCCTTGTGAGGCGTGAATGGATCGCACGGCTTCATTGGCCGTGCGTCGTCCCCACAGCACGCCGCAGCGCAAGGCGTCAGGGCCCGCGCAGCGGCTCGCGAGCACGCGACGCAGTCGCGCGCGCAGGCCTTGACGCCGAGAACGGCGTGGCACCCTGACAGGCGCACAGGCAAAGGAACCCTTCCGGAGTTGTTCTCGCAGTCATTGGTGCCTAGACAATGGTCAATCATGGCGAGACGAGACTGCCTCCCCAACGAATCGAGAAGGCTGCAATGCGGATGTAACGCGGGCCCGAATCATTGGGAGTAGCATCTGTGTGTAGATCGACCAGCAGGGAAGCTGGCCACGGACCGGAGCTGATTCCGTCCGCTCGTCGCCAACAACAAGAACGCAGGGATGCAGACGATGACTTCTGCTGATCTCAAGGAACGAAGCCAGCACACGGCTTGCGCGCATTCGCGCGTCATTTCGCCGGCGCATCCCGGCATCCCTTCGCGATCAGCCGGCTGAAACGGCGCACGGGAAGACACAGGGAGCAACAGCATCCATGGCAACGCGCAAACCTTCTGGCATTCCAGTACCCGCCAGCCGCACGGCTGGCAGCGGCGCGCGCGGTGCGCCGCCGCTCACCGCGCCGAGGTTTCGGATCGAAGAGGTAAAGGATGACTCCCGCAAGGCCTGGCAAAAATGCCTCGGGGAGATCCAGCGCAAGAGCGACGAACTCAACGTCAGCCGCACCAAGTATTTCGACATCTGGTATCGCGGCCAGGCGAGGAAGTCCTATTCACTGATGCCTTCGCTGTTCCGTGGCTATCCCAAGCCCAACACCGACAAGACCTGGAAGCACATCTGGGCCAAGGAGCAGGATCTCTACTGGGAGTTTTCCGCACGCGCGCGCGAGCTGCATGGCGTGATCGAAGAGGACTGGGACATCCTGTTTGCCATGCAGCACTATGGTGTTCCCACGCGTGTGCTGGACTGGACCGAGACACTGGCGGTCGGCGTGTACTTCGCGCTGCATCGTTTCAGCGGTACTCCCGGTGACCCCGTTGTCGTTGATCCCACGGATCCGCCCTGCCTGTGGCTGCTCAACCCCTATGAGCTCAACACCAGAGGCATGGGCAAGGGCGAGTCGAAAGACCTCTTCGATCCGAAGAACCTCGGATGGGACGATGACTTGCGGGAGTACTTCGGTTACAGCGATCTGTTCCTGGAGGGAAAATTGGATTGGAACGATCCGGTCGCGGTCTTCCCGAGGCAGAGGACCACGCGGATGCAGGTGCAGCGAGGCTGGTTCACGATCCACGGCGATGAGTACGTGCCGCTCGAGTCCTTGAAACACCAGAAGAGCTTCCTCCGGCAGGTACTGATCCCGCCGGAGGCCGAGGCGGGTGCACGCGAATTCCTGGAGAACGCCGGCATTGGACTGTTCACCCTGTTCCCGGATCTGCAGAACCTCGCGGCCTCGCTGGGCCGCAGCGCCAGCGAACAGCGCGAAGACTTCCTCGATAAAAGGAACGGCGACTGAACGGTTCCCGAGGTTGCCACTGACCTCGTCGGGTCCGACGACGCGAAACAACAAACCACTGCCGAACTCACAGGGAGACTCCGATGGCCAGGAAGCGCAAGACGCGTGGCAATGCTTACATTGAGCATTTCACCGCCAGGTTCGACCCGCAGAAGCTGACGCTGACTGACCTGATGGAGGCCCGTGACGCCTACCATGCGCAGCTCGCGAATCTTCCCAATGTGGTGGGAACCGCTCTGGGCCGCTACCGGATCCGCCACAGGGACAACGACGAGAAGCGCCGGCGCGAAGGATGGACGCGGTATCCGCGTGCGCCGGAGCGCACGCTCGCCAACAGCAGCGTCAAGAGCTGGTCCTGGCCCTGCGTGCTGGTGTTCGTCAGCAAATGGCGCACGCGGGATGAACAGGGAGAAACCTATGACGAGATGGTACCGAACTGGCTGCATCTGCCGGGCGGCATCAAGAAGATCCCCACCTGCGTCATCTACGCACCGCGCCAGCTGCGGCCGGACTACTCCCCCACCACCCTCGCCTTTCCTTCCGGGCTGCACGGCGGCGGCTATCCGGTGCTCACCGTCGAGCAGGGGCAGGAGCGTGTGGCTTCGCTGGGTTGTCTGGTCTCCGATGGCCAGGCCGTGTACGGCCTGACCAATCGCCACGTGCTGGGTGCCACCGGCGCACCGGTCTATACCGTCGAGCGTGGCGAGCTGCGGCAACTGGGCACGAGCGTTGAGCTGAGCGCGCGCACTGTACCGCTGGAACAGGTGTATCCCGGCTGGGCCGGCTCGCGCACGCACCTGAACATCGATGCAGGGTTGTTCCGGATCGATGACCTGTCGCTCTGGACATCTCAGGTGTACGGCGTAGGCCGCCTGGCCGAACCCATCGACCTCAATGTCGACACCCTGTCGCTGGACATCATCGGCTGTCCGGTCAAGGCCTTCGGGGCCATGTCCGGAGCGCTGCGCGGCTCCATCGAAGGCCTGCTGTACCGCTATCGCAGCATCGGCGGACACGACTACCTGGCGGACCTGCTGATTGGTCCGCGCGCCGGCGAAGCACTGGTCGACACGCACCCGGGAGATTCCGGGACCTTGTGGGTGTTCGACGAGGAGGTGGCGGCACCCGTCGTCGCGCCGGAGGACTCTGCCAAGGCAGAGCGCGACAAGAGAGCCCGCGCGCCCGAGTGTCGGCCGCTCGCGCTGCAGTGGGGCGGACATTCCTTCCGTTCACCCGACGGGCCGGATTCCCGCTTCGTGCTGGCGACCTCGCTGAGCAATGTCTGCCGGCTGCTGGATGTCGACCTGGTCCGCGACTGGAACATCGAACACAGCCAATACTGGGGCAAGGTCGGTCACTACAAGATCGCCTATTCGGCCTGCTTCCTGACCAAGTCCTCCAAGCTGCGCAAGCTGCTGGAAGCCAATGCCGAGAACATCGCGGTGTCCGACGAGGACATCGAGAACGGCGACATGCCCAAGGCCGGCAAGGGCACGTTCGTGGCGCTCGCGGACGTACCGGATCTGGTGTGGCGCTCCTCGCGCGGCCTGGACAAGGCCAACCATTTCGCCGACATGGATGAGGAAGCCCCGTCCGGTCCCTTCAAGGGCAAGTCCCTGATGTCGATGTGGAACACGGCTGCGAACCGTACACCGCAGGTCTGGACGCAGTTCTACGACAACATGGACCCGCCACCGAAGGACCAGCACCGCGGCGCGCTGCCCTTCCGGGTGGGGCAGATGTTCAATGAAATGGTCGAGCACCTGAAGGCCGGCGCGCTCGACAAGTTCGTGTGTGTGGCTGGAACCATGGCCCACTACGTGGGCGATGCCTGCCAGCCGCTGCATGTCTCGCACCTGCATCACGGCGCAGACGAGTCCGAGAGCAGTGTCCATGAGGTCTACGAAACACGCATGCTGGACCGATTCGCGGCCGAGTTCATCTCCGCGCTGAACACCCGTCTCGAAGGCGAGAAGGCGACCGGATCAATCGTCACCGGAGCTCAAGCGGCCGACCTCACGGTAAAGCTCATGAAGGCCACGCTCAAGAAGCTGCCACCCGAACGTATCCTCGAGGTGTTCCGGCAATCCCGCGGTCAGAGCCAGACTGCGGCCATGTGGACCGAACTGGGCAAGGACACGGTGGCGGTCACCGCGATGGGTGCACTGGCACTGGCGGACCTCTGGGAGAGCGCATGGCAAGCGGCTGCTGCGCAAAGCAAGTTCACTGTCGCCGCATGCGGGAAGGCCATCAACAAGAACCGCCTTCGCAGCCTCTACGAGGACAAATCCATTGCCAAGTCCGCCTGGTTGAAGGACATGAAGTCGCCGTAGCGCCGACTCCCCTCAATGGAAATTGCGGCTGTGGGTCTCCAGCTCGCCGAGCCAGGCGCTGCGGTCCTGCAGCCGCTCGGCGATGAGATTGCCCACGCCGTCCGCCATTTCCCAGCGGCCCTCGACCACGAGCAACCTCGCACCGACCAGTTCCTTGCGCTGAGCGGTGCCGAGGCTCTCCCAGACAATCACCTGCACGCAGCCGGCTTCGTCCTCCAGGCTCACGAATGTCGTGCCATGCGCCGTTGCGGGCCGCTGCCGCAGCGTAACGATCCCACCCACCCGCACGTGTCGGCCGCTGCGCTGCTGCCACAGCTCGTCACTCTTCAGGCAGTGCTCACGCCGTAGCCGCTCGCGTAGTAGCGACAGCGGATGTACACCCAGCGTCAGGCCCAGCGTCGAGTAGTCGGCAATCAGATCCTCGACGACCGACGGCGCCGGCAATTCGACGCGCGCCTCCAGCACCTCCCCGAACAACGGCCGCTGCTCCTCGATTCCGGCGACGCCCCAGCGCGCTTCGTTGCGATGGCCGGTCAGCCGCGCCAGCGCGCCCGCCTCGGCCAGCAGCCGCCGCTCGCGCTGATCCAGCTGCGCTTGGTGGCAGAGCTGCGTAATCGTCTGCAGTGGCTGGCCGCGCGCAGCTTCGATGCGATGGGCCGCAGCTTCCGGAAAGCCGCGGATCTCGCGGAGGCCCAGCCGGATCGCCGGCTGCCCCTGCGGATTGTCCGGACCCTCCAGCGTGTTGTCCCAGCGGCTGACGAGCGCACACACCGGCCGTACTTCGATGCCCTTGCGCCGCACGTCCTGGGTGATCTGGCTGGTGGTGTAGAACCCCATCGGCTGCGAGTTCAGCAGCGCGCAGGCGTAGGCCGCGTGCTCGTGAAACCGCAGCCAGCAGCTCGAATAGGTCAGCAGCGCAAAGCTCGCCGCGTGACTTTCCGGAAAACCGTACCCCGAGAACCCCACGATCTGATCGAAGGTCTCCTGCGCGTAGTCGGCGGAGTAGCCGCGCCCCAGCATGCCGCGGATGATCTTCTCGCGGTGCACGTCCATGTTGCCGCGTCGCTTCCACGCCGCCATCGAACGGCGCAGTTCATCGGCCTCGCCAGCGTTGTAGCCGGCGGCCACCATGGCCACCCGCATCACCTGCTCCTGGAACAGCGGCACGCCGAGCGTCCGCTCGTATATACGGCGAATCTCCTCACTCGGGTACGTCGGCTGCTCCAGACCCTGCCGCCGTCGCAGAAACGGATGCACCATCTTTCCCTGGATGGGCCCGGGCCGGATGATCGCAACCTCGATCACGAGGTCGTAGAAGCAGCGCGGTTGCATGCGCGGCAGGAATGACATCTGCGCACGGCTCTCGATCTGGAACACGCCCAGCGTATCGGCCTTGCAGAGCATGTCGTAGGTGGCCGGATCCTCCACCGGGATGCTCGCTGGCGTCATGTTGCTGCCGCGATGCGCATTGATCAGGTCCAGCGCCTTGCGGATGCAGGTCAGCATGCCGAGCGCCAGGCAGTCCACCTTCAGCAGCCGCATCGTGTCCAGGTCATCCTTGTCCCACTGGATCACCGTGCGCTCGGGCATCGCGGCGTTCTCCACTGGCACCAGCGTCCAGAGCGGACTGTCCGAGATCACGAACCCGCCGACGTGCTGCGACAGGTGGCGCGGCTTGTTGAGCAGCTCGCCGGTCAGCGTGACGATGCGCCGCATGAGTGGGGACTGCGGATCAAAGCCCGCCTCCCGCAGGCGGTCGTCCACGGGGGTATTGCCACTCCACCAGTCCACGGTCCGGCTCAGGACATCGAGCTGGTCCGCCGGCAGTCCCAGCGCCCGTGCCACATCACGCACGGCACTCTTGGGCCGGTAGCTGATAACAGTGGCCGCCAGCGCCGCGCGCTCGCGACCATAGCGCTGGTAGATGTACTGGATCACCTCCTCGCGCCGCTCGTGCTCGAAATCGATGTCGATGTCCGGCGGCTCGTTGCGCTCCCTGGAGATGAACCGCTCCATCAGCATGTCCATGCGCATCGGATCCACTTCGGTCACGCCGAGCGCGTAACACACCGCCGAATTGGCCGCCGAACCCCGGCCCTGGCACAGGATCCCGAGGGAACGCGCTTGGCGCACGATGTCGTGCACCGTGAGGAAATACGGCTCATAAGCCAGATCCCGGATCAGCGCGAGCTCATGTTCGATCTGGCCCCGCACCTTCGTGGAGACTCCATCGGGCCAGCGCCAGCGGATCCCCTCCTCCGTCAGCTGCCGCAACCAGGTCGGCGGTGTATGACCCACCGGAACGAGTTCGGCCGGATACTGGTAGCGCACCTGATCCAGGCTGAACTCACAGCGAGCCGCGATGCGAAGCGTCTCGGCCATCAGATCCGCACCGTAGATGGCCTCCAGCGCCGCGCACGAGCGCAGGTGCCGTTCGCCATTGCGGAACAGATAGGCACCCGCCTCCGCGACTGGGAGGTTGTGCCGGATCGCCGTCATCACATCCTGCAGGGCACGTCGCCGTCGCACATCCATGTGCACGTCCCCGGCCGCGACCAGCGGCAGACCGATCGATACCGCGAGCCCGCGCAGGCGTTCCACCCGCCGCGCGTCATTGCGGTCGCGGTGCAGTTCCACGGCGAGCCAGGCACGATCGACAAACGTGTCGCGGACCCAACGCCCCTGCTCGGCATCGGCGCGTCTGCCCGGCACCCACAATGCCAGTGCGCCCGGCACGCCACACTGCAGGTCTTCCCGCGTCAGTCGGTATTCACCCTTGACCGCTGCGCGTCGCCCCACGGTGATGATGCGACAGATGTTCTGGTAGCCGGTGAGATCCGCTGCAAGCAGCACGAGCTTGAGCTGATCGTCGAGGGAGATCTCGGTACCCACGATCAGCTTGAGACCCGTGCGCCGCGAAGCCTCCAGTGCACGCACGATGCCCGCCATCGAGCATTCATCGGTGATGGCCAGGGCCTGGTAGCCGCAGGCGGCCGCGCGGTCGAACAGTTCGTTCGCACTGGCGGCGCCACGCTGGAAGCTGAAATCCGACAGGCAGTGCAGCTCCGCGTAGTCAGCGCTCACGCGAACCAGCCGTGCAGCATCCAGTTGCCGCGCTCGCCGGGATGGCAGAACGCCCAGGCCCACTGACCCGTGGACAGTTGCAGCACGTAGTAGTCGCGCCGCGCATCCGCCTCGTCCCACCAGCCGCTCTCGAGGCGTTCCGGTCCTGCGAGGATCTGCACGGCCGGATCCTGCAGCGGTACCGGGCGCGGCAGCAGCCAGGTCGGTCGCCGCGGCCGATCCGGCGCTGGCGCGACGCGGTGACCCTCTGCAAGGCGCTCCCAAGCGCGTTCGGGTCTCGGATCGTTGCCCGGTGTCACTTGGAAGACCGCGTGCTCGCCCAACCGAGCGCGCAAGCGCTCGCGCAGCTGTGACCAGGGCAGTGCCTGTACCGGAGCCGAATCGAACAGGTCGCGCGCACCGGGCACGAATGGCGGCAGCTCCGGCGCACTGAGCCGCAGACCAAGCACAGCCGCCGGCAGGTCCACGCACTCCAATCGACCGCGCGCGAACTCGAACAGCAACGCCGCATCGCGTTCCGGCGCCAGCAGTCCCACCTCGATGCTCGTGCCGTGCACGCTCCGGTGTTCCAGCGTCACGATGAACCGCTGCACACCGCCCTCGCGGCCCGCCAGGTAGGCCGAGAGATCCGCGATCATCCGGCGCAGTGGAAACAGCAACGCCTGGTGAGTCGTCACCTCGAAGTTCAGTTCAATGCGCAGGTCAAAGCGATCCGCCGGCTGATAGCAGGTGAGCAGCTCCGGGGCGATGCCCCGCATCTGATCCATCGCGGCAAGCAGCTGATCGCCGAAGCGCCGCTGCAGGCCGGCGCGTGGCAGCTCGAACAGCTGGGCCAGTTGCCGGATGCCCATGGTGTGGAGGCGCTCGCCGGCATCGTCCGGAAGCCACGCCCGTCGCACCGGAATGCGGCCGAGCATCCGCCCGAGCTGCTCGGTATCGAGCGCCGCCAATCCATCGCCCACGCCGGCGAGGACGCGCGCGCCGCGCGCCGTCGGCGCCAGCGCGACGCGATGCCGGAACCCCAGTTCGCCAAGATCCCGGTGCAGACGTTCGCGCAGCTGCGGCCAATCCCCCAGCAGCGCGAAGCTGCCCTGCGCCTCGAGCAGGATGCAGTGCTCCCAGCCGCCAAACACCTGCGAGCTGTATCCATAGGCCCAGGCACTCAGCACCGACATCCACTGCGACTCGTCGTCGGGATGGTGGGCCGCGGCGACGAACCCCTGCACGAGCGCCTGGGCAGTCGTGAGGCGCATCCCCGGCCGCAGGCCTGCCTGCCAGGCGATCTGGTTCACGTCGAGGAGTTCGCGCCGTTGGTGCGCTCCAGCCACCAGCACCACGGCCTGCGCGGGATGCGGATGGCGCCGCAGGACGCTGTCGATCCCGAGATGGAGAATCTGGACGCAGGCCCACAGCATGGCGCGTCATCAGTGAAGCACTGACAGGGGAATCGGACACTGCGCCGGCATGCCGCTGCGGCACTTGCGCACCAGCAGCTGCCGATCCGCACGCAGTTCGATGCGCAGCGCCGCCGGCGAAGCATTCTCGGCCGAGCGCGCATCGCGCACAATGAATCCCAGTGACCGACCTTCAAGCGCCGCCAGTTGCAGCCGTCGCAGGCCAGTGGCCTGCATCGCTCCGGGCCAGGCGATCACGGCACCACATGCCGCCGAACGCAGGATCTGCTCGAACGCCCATGCCGCCTGCCTGTCGCGCGCGTCGACGACATGCAGGTGCCGCAGCTCCACCCCATTGCGTTGCCACGCTGGCGCGTACGGAATGTATGGCGCACCCACCAAGGCAACCGACCGACCCGTGGTGGTCAGCCGCGCAATCGTCGGCAGCAGCAGTGCGAGCTCGCCTACCCCGTCGGCTGGCAGCAGCAACTCAATGAGCGAGTGTTCGGGCCATCCGCCCGCGGGCAGCAGTGCATCCAGTTGCGCATGGCCGGTGGGTTCACGCCCGTGACCTTCGGGCACCTGGTGACCACGCCAGATGTGTTTGCCGAGCAGCGGAAGGACGGAGGGATTCGGAGGCGCCATGGAACGGAAAACCAAGGGGCTGGGTGGGAGACTGTATATCCGTACAGTTCCGGAACGCCAGCGACCGCCCTAACCCTTTGAATTTGCGTGCGAATCAGCCTTGAGGCCATGGACAAATTGAGCTTGGATCGGCAGCAGTACCCGCGACTAGTCATCTTGCAGGCGTGGACGATTCGACAAGAATTCCTGTTCCGCCCTGTCCGCCCACCCTTCCATAGTTTGCGATAGTTCGTGCCAGTGTTCATGCAACTGAGGCAGGTGTTCCGATTGCACCCAAGGCTGGTCCAGCCCCTCCAGTACGTCGAACTGCGGTGTCGGAACGACCGATCCCAGCGCCGCATCGTGGAAGAATTGTCCCGAAAGGAAGCTCGCCACTTGGATGATGCGCTTCAATGCTTCGTCGATGGTGTTGTAAGTCACAACCGGAAGGGCGCCCGAGTTCTCTGCGATCCGCTCCGCGTGGGCGGTGACTTTGTCAGCAAGCGTGCACACGGCTTGGATCGAATCGTGCTGGAGGTGCAACTTAAGAGCGACAATGATCTCCGGCTTCACCTTATCGAGTCGCGTACGGCGCTCCGGAAATCCCGCCAGCGCATCGAACGACTTGTGCAACAGCTGTGACGTACCCCAAGCCTTAGGCCCCCTCGTCGGAGCCCAACGAACCTGACCCATTACGATCTCACCCGCTTGCAGGCTCTTCTCAAATGCGGCCTGGGTGTCATAGGGTAGTCCGTCGTAGCAGACTATGTTCTCTCGGCGGAGCAACCCGGGATGCTTCTCGATATGAGCGACCACGTTCCACACCGAGTCCGTTCGCGGATCGCGATCCACAAGTCGCCGGACACCCAGCGTCATCAGATTTGCGTAGCCCGCTGCAATGAGCTCCCACATGGCACCATTGACCACGCGCTCTGGCTCAAGGCGCCGCGCCTCATTCAGAGTACGGAAGACAGCGGTATGCCACGATAGGTCGTGGACCTGGTTCATCACCGAGCTATCCGCTTCGCCCCGGAGGTACTCCAGACAGCGTAGCCGGAATGCGCGGTACTCCCGGAGTGCATTGCGCCGAACCTTCGGTACGTCACATTGCTCCACAGGAAACTCGTAGTCGGCTACTACCATATCGCTTTCCGTAAGTGCATTGCGTTTAAGGCCTCTTCGCCAACTACAGGTCAGCTTGCGAGTAAGCGACTCTCCAATGCCCTGATCGCTCTTATTGCATCACGCCCCAAATCAGGATCGAGGCTCCAACTACGCAGAAGCATCAGATCCATTGTGTTGCCGTGCCTCCCGATGACCTTGACAGCAAACTCAAGCGCGCTGTGCCCGAAGGGACGGCCGAACTGCTGAAAGTAGTCGATCTGCTCTTTTGGATTCTCTAGCGACCACCTACACACAGCAGTGCATTCCGCAGCGAAGAAGGAGGGAATGGTTTCAATGGTGGAATCTTCACTCTGCACCATCATGTGCCAGTCGGTGCACATATGGATGGCGACTACCGCGGCGCCCCGATGGAGGTCCTCCAGATCTCTCCAGGAGGGCTGACTGCAGGCCCGTCGCTCACTATCAGAAAGATCCGTGCGATTGGACCAGTACAGCAGTTCGCCGCAGGCCCGGAGCGCCACCGCTGCAGTGCCTTGCGCGGTTCTGTGCTCGTGGTCAGGCAATTTGCCGTGTAGCCGACCGAGGAATTGATGCGCGATCACAAACGTCTCGATCGCTTCCTGCGGCGAGACCGACCCGACCGGAGGAAGCGCAGTCCATCGACTGAGAGGCTCGCATGCTGCGTTGCCCCCAATCTTATAGACATCTCGAAGCAACAAACTAAGGAAGAAGAAGCTGTCTTGAGCGCCCTTTGCGGCCATCAGTGTGAAGGTATCGATCTCCTCCTGAGGAAGCTCATGAATAGCCTCCCAGTAAGCATTTGAGTAAGGGTGATCGAACTGGCAGTTGAACAGTCCCTGCGCCTCCCTCCACGCCGATTCATCGTCCGGTCGTTTGAGTACTTCCGCGAGCTGCTGCCGCACTGAATCGATGTGTTCGGCTTCCATACTCTCGGACGCACCGAGCCGTTGGAGTGATTCGAAGATGGAAGTGTTTAGCATTGGGGTGTCGTTGTTGAGCAGTGATTCCAGGGCAATAGCAAGCTCGGACTTCTGGCGCGCTGGCGCCTCCCATCGAAAGCCCGCCGCGTCCAGCAATGACAGGCGAAGGTGAGACGGCGCCTTCGCCCAATACTCGGTCAGACCCCAAACAACGAAGTCCGCCGCGACTTCATTGCTGGCCTCGATATTGCTGCTCAAAATGACCAAGACATTCATCTGGCCAGACGTGACCATGCCATGCGTAACCGCCGCATTCATGTGAGTGATGAGCGTGGTAGAAGCTGCCCTCCGGTACAGCCCTCCATGGAGCCTCCAACACACCTGGCTGATCCCCGGCGCATCGGGGCGCTGCGCGACGTATGCGGCAGCAAACATCTCACTTCGAAGCCCAATTTTCGCTGCCCTGGCAATTTCTCGAAGCCTTTCCGCTTCCTTACCCATGACTGCATCCATCTCCCCCGTCAGTTGAAGGATTTCATCCAGAACGTCGCCGGACGCCACCAAGTCCGGTATGCAGGCGAGTAGGGCTCGTTCTCCAGGAGCCCAGACGACATCTGGTGATGTTTCGATCCCGACCCGCGACCATCCACTTTCACCAAGTTTGAACCGCAGTGTATGAATCTCGTCGCGCATCTTGGTAAACAAGCGCGGCAATTTGGCTTCGATCCACTCGCGAGCTGCTCTTCCGCAGAGTCCCGATCTGCAGTGGGCCAGCAGACTAGGGCTCGTTACTCGTTCGAGTACCCGAATCAAGAGATGACAGTCGTCGATGGCGCCAACAATCAAGGCGGCACTATCGGCGTATGCGGGGCTGTGAATGGCGGACGAGATGCTCTCTACATCGTTGCCACTCCGACGAACTGCTGATTCTGCTGCGAATGCGTTGAGGAATAGCTCATGGCTGAACATCGTCCTGTCACCACGACGTATCAACAGCGCCTTGCTGAGCAAGGCCGTCACAACTGACGGCAGCACAGTACTGTCCAGCAGAAATCGATCCAGATCGCGGTTTGAAATGGAGAACGTGTGATGCTCAGTGAGCCATCCAGCTATCGACGTCAGCGCGCTGACCCCTTCGCGCGCCACGTCGCCAAGTCGTTCCCGCACGAAAGTGTCGAATATTGCAAAGCGGCTGGCCGCCGAACCGATTCTGGCACCGACGGCGCCGACAAGTTTCGCTTCAAGACCGCTGGCGACGGACTCGAGCACCTCATCGAGCTCTGGTGGATACGGACGATTTCCGATCGCTCTCGACGCGATGGCGCGCTTGAGCTCAATGGACGGAAGCGCAATGCCAACTTTCTCCGCTTCGATGAGCTCGGGGTGCGCGAGCGGAATCTGCGATGTAATCAGAACAGTCGCAGCGTAACGCCGAGAGAGTGCCGCCACCGAGCGAATCAGCATCGTCTGCCGCTCTGGTTTGCATTCATTGTAGCCGTCCACAACCAGGTACAGCGGACGATCGAGGCGCCGCGCGGAATTCAGAATCTCGATTGGCGACGCCGAGAGCAATCCGACTTCGCGCTGAAGCAGATCCCTCACCTTTCCCTCAAACTCGTGAGCGCGGATGTGGATCGGAACGCCGCCGGATCGAAGCACAGAAATGGCGGCCTTTTTTCCAACGAGGGTTTTCCCGCAGCCTGACGGCCCGGTGATGAGTACATTGGTTCGCTTGTTCAGATGCTGATCGACGATTGCTACCGCAGACTCCATTCCTTCACCCATGGAGGCCGTTTCTATGAGTTCGTCGGCATCAGGGGAATACGTGCTTGAAAACTGTTGACCGTACTCCGCGAGCCGCGATTCAGCGTGCAAGAGGTCAGCCGAAAGCGCGGTGGAGAATCTAGATACTCGGTGCAGCCGATGATGGGCGGCGAATTCTCGCCACTTCTCTAGATGCCAGCAGTTCCGACGGACCTCGAGAAGTCTTGGCTCGAGTTCTGGCAATCCAAGAATTGTCGCCTTGAAGTCCCCAAGTGTTACTTCAGAGCCCGGCGGAACTGCAGGCACAAGGACTGCAGATGCCTCGGGATAGAATCCGTTTGCGGTCCCATCAAATGCTCTCATTGCATCGCATAGGGCGTTCTTCTCACCAAGGACCTGCCCGTATGCATTTGGACTCTCCTTCCAGTTGCCCGAAGCTAAACGAACCTTCCAAGGTCCGTTAGGAGCGCCTCTGACTGCACGCGAGTAATGCTTCGCCTCGAGTACCAAAACTAGGTCTTCCCGGATGGCAACCGCATCAATCTGCTTGCCGGAGAGGTGAATGTTCGCCAAGACTATTGCTGGGGCGGGCGAGGAAGACCAGGTACGATCTATCTCGGTCAGCAGGGCACGCTCAGACTCGTGCTCGATTAGCGCCCCTATGTAGAGTTCGAGAGCCATGCGTTCGGCTTACGCAGCGAAGATTGTGATCCCGCGCATCGATTCATCGATCGACGACCATGGCGTTGCAACTTGAACTCTCGGGTCCACTTCAGCGTACTGAGCCTGCCATCCCGCGATATCCGTTGTCAGGTCTCCTCTTCCGATGTGGCTCAGTGCCGCATCGAAGCAAGTGCCTATTACATCAGCTACAGCCTCCGGCGGTTCCATTGCTGAAAATGAGACAGAGATCGAAGAAGGGGTATCCGCACAGACAAAGAGGATCGACTCGCGGTTATAAGCAATGTCTCGCCAGAACCGGTCGAGATGAAATGACCGTCCTCCCCGGAAGTACCAAGAGGCATGCCAAAGATAGCCGGCGGCCCCACAAATTGTTTGCTTTTCAGTTGGTGCCTTGGCCCAAGGACGTCGTGAGTAGTGCAGTTCAAAGCTGGTCTCGTACTGTCGTTCCGCGTGATCTATCAGCCGAATTGCAGTTTGGTGGCTGTTTCGAACCCATCCGTCGACCAGAGGATCAGTCCAATTTGCGTTCGCTCTCCGCTGATTGTTGAACGCAGCAACCGCCGCGAAGGCGCCTTTGTCGAGGTCTCGCAGGGTCTGTTCGAGCCGAACCAGATCGTCGGAGTGTGGTCGGCGACAATGGCCAATCCGGTTGCGGATCGCCAGCAGCTCGTCGATACGACCCGTCCATACGCTCTTCGCCGGCAGGGAGCCGGCAACAAGATCCCAATGGTCGAGCGTCATTTGAAAGAGCGCCGACGCGTCTGCATAGGCCAGACGATCCTGTGCATCGGGAGTCGTCATGTAATGGAATTCGCTTTCACCCTGCTGCCGGGATTCAGATCTTTTCGGCAGCACATCCTCCCAGTGAGATCCAAGCTGTGCTCTCAGCTCAACAAAGAGCAGCGATCGCAACCAGGATTCGAGCTGCCACCACCGGCCATACAAAGCCGACGCATGGGGCGGCATACCGTACGCCCAGCCGGCTTCAATCGCTCGCTGCACATCCGGTGGCACGCCTCTCCAGTTGTCATCGCCCTGGTGCTCACCCCGAACTGCTTCCGATGTACCAGCACCGGAAGCGCTCTCGTCTCCCGAGGCAATCTGTCGTGAATAAGTGGTGGCCTCAGCAAGACCCTTGCCGCGCTGCACATAGATACGCTCCAACAAGTCGTCGAGAACCGTGAAGCGCAGGTATTCGTCGAACGACGTGTCGTCTATCAGCTCAATTCTTGAGAATGCCTTGGGGTTTCCAGGAACATTCTGGCCCCGCGTAAAGAAGTTTCCCAATTGGGACACCTCGTAAAGTGCCTCGGCTACCGCCGCCTCGCTCAAGGCAGCTTGCTGCGCGATCTCCTGCGCGGTGATCGTCGTCAGCGCTGCGTCGGCGAGAATGCGGCGTTGAACATCCCGTACAGTCAGATCGATTGCGCGAAGGAGCGGATTGTCCTGATCAACAAGCCGGAGGCCGATCAGCGTCGGGCGACCGGAATAGTAGAGTCGTGGGTCAATCCTTTCAGGCGAGAAATCGGGTGGTAGCCGATCATGCAAGCGCACTTTCGCGACCTTTGGCGAGGGTGCGGGTGAGCGCGAAAGCTCTGTCAACCACAGGCGCTCTGGCGCGGTCAGGGGGTGGAGCATGAACGTGTATGTGTTAGAGATCATCGCATTCCGTGCGTCTACACAAGACTTCTCTAGGTAGCGAGCAACCGCTCGATCACAGCATTGACCTCGCGCTGGCGTAGCAGCCGGGCTTCGCGCAGCTCGGGTTGCTCGCCTTCGCCGAGCTCGAACAGGGCCACCGCGACGGGACCGTCCTTGCGATAACCTTCGACGCGCTCCTCGGACGCGAACCGCGAGCGCAGTACCTGCAGGGCGCTCTCGACCACCGCCGCATGCTTCCCACCCCGTGCCGCGATGAACTGCGCGGCGACGGCTTCCATGCCCCCTTCCGCGTTCTCCAGGCAGTAGACCAGGTCGTGCGCGTCCTTGCGTTCGAACCGGTCGTGATAGGCAAAGGCCTTGAGGCAGGTGAAACTGACGAGGTTGGCGTGGCGAATCGTCTCGGTCGCGACACCACCACCACCCAGCAGCTCCGCCTGGATCTCGATCTCCTCGTGCATGTCGAACACGATCGATGAGTGCGGAATGTTCAGCGCCGAAATTGTGCCGCGGATCGGTAGTTCCTGCACCCGCCCACCTTTCAGTTCCGGCGCATCGGTGAGCAGCTCCACCACCATCGTGGCACCGTGCTCGGTGCGAGTCTTCCAGCGCCAGGAGACCTTCACCCCTCTGGTGTTTTCTGCGCGCTCGAATCCCCTCCTGGCGAGATTCTCCTCCAGCGTGGCATAGGCTTCGGTGTAGGCGAGGATCTGCAGGTCGATCACCAAGTCCACATCGGTGGTACCGGCGTGCACAGGCACTTCCGGCGGCCGCGCGCGCACCAGGTATCGGGGGGTCAAGCCGCCGATCAGGAACACCGCGTCCCTCCAGGGCCCCAGTCCGCGCAGCAGCGTCACAAGCATGCGCTCGCAGTCCAATGTGAGCTGGTCACTGTACCCATCGAGGGTGGCGGGTTTGGTCATCAGAATCGGATTATCTCCCCACGCAGGTGTGCGGCCATATCGCGAGCGCGGCCCTCGCTGCGCATCAGGTCCAGATAAACCTGGATGGGCAGCGCGAACCACACGCCGGCATCGTGATTCCGGAGCTGCACCTCCGTGGAGGTTTTCGCCTCAATCAGCGCCAAGTTGGCACCCCCGTCCACTTCATGGGCCCCGAGTTCCTGCAGCGCTTCCTCCAGGTTCGCTCGGGGCACTACCCGCACGCGCGCTTGAGAAATCGCGGACAAATAGGGCGCATAGCGCTGCGCGGCCGCCTCATGGGTCACCGCGTACTCCACCCAGCGGGATTCGAATACCTCGGCAAGGCGCGGCAGCAGCGCATCGCCTTTCAGGCCTGGCACGAAGAAGCGGCGCAGCTTCAGTGGCCGCTCGGTCTCGAGCTGTTTGACCCAGGTATCCAGCAGCTTTCCCGGTTCACGCAGCAACCGCTCTTTTGCCGGCCCCTGCCCGCGTGCCTCGACCCAATCCGATCGCTCCAGTTCGCTGAACACTTCTGAGGCGGTGGAGGCGCCGATTTGGGCCCGTTCCGCCAGTTGCTTCACCCCGAACCACTCGCGGTGATTTCCGAGCAGGACCTGCAGGGCTTGGGCGCGCTTGCCGGAGAACAGCGACCGTACTGCCCTTTCCCAGCGCTTGGCTGGTGGCTTGTCGATGTAAATGTATGCGCCGACTGCCGGCAGGAACAGGCTGCCGCCGCTGTCAAAATAGCCGATGCGCTCGGTGCGCAGCAGATCTTTGGCACCGGGGGACAACGAATCTGCGATGAGCACCGACTGCCGTTTGGATCGCGGGCTGTCGCTCAGCGAGCGCAGTTGCCAGATGGCCTGCTGCACATCGCGGGGATAGACCTGCTTCTTGATCTCCACGAGCAGCATGAGGGTGCGCCCGCCCAAGGTCAGCTGAACTTCTGCGTCTGCGGGGTGACGCCCACTCTCTGAGGCATCGAGGCTCATGGTCTTTGCCTCGGCATCTGGCAATGCCCGCAGGGCGGCCAGGAACTGGTCCAGAAGTGCCTGCAGGTTGTAGTCAGATTCACTCATGGCTGGTTATTCACTGTACAGCGAATATTAGCTTTATGGCGAAGATTCGGTAAAACCGTGAATTTCGCTGCGCAGCGAATATAGCCAAAGTAGGGGCTTCAGGTTCGAGTCCGAAGCGATTGCTGTGGCGGTTTAACGCGTTAAACCGCCGCCCTACTCCGGGTTCGCCCGGAACCCCAGTCGATCAAAGATGCCGTCCAGCTCCTCGAAGCTGCTGTAGCGGATAGCCAGAGTCCCCGCCTTCCGTCGCCCACCCGTGCGCGCCGGTAGCTCGATGCGGGCAACCTGCCCCAGGTGCTCGGTCAGGCGGGATTCGAGTGAAGCCAGATCCGCCGCCCCCGCGTCTTGGCCCACCCTCGCCAGTCGCGCCCGGTGCCGCTCGCGCTGGATCAACCGGGTCAATCCCCGCACCGGCAGCTTCCGCTCGATGGCGCGCCGCGCGTAGCTCCTCTGCTGAATGGCCGGCAGCCCGACCAGCAGTTTTGCGTGGCCCATGGACAGCTGCCCCGGCCCGTCGCCCACCAGCTCCTGCACCGAAGCGTCGAGCGTCAAGAGCCGCAGCAGATTCGTGACGCTGCTGCGCTCCATACCGAGCACCGCGGCGAGCTCGTCGTGGGTCAGACCATCGCGCTTCATCAGCGCCTCGGCGGCGCGCGCCGTGTCGAGACGCGGCACGTCTTCGCGATGTTCGTTCTCGATGAGCGCCAGCTCAGCGGCCTGCTGGTCGGAGACCTGGCGTACCAGTGCCCCCATGTCGGTCCACCCGGCCAGCTTTGCCGCGCGCCAGCGTCGCTCGCCGGCCAGGATCTGGAAGCGTCCCTGACCGATCGACCGAACCAGAATGGGCTGCATCATCCCGTCGCGCTGCAGGCTGCCGCTGAGCCTGGTCAGGGCTGCCGGATCGAACTGCCGGCGCGGCTGAAACGGGTTCGGCTCCAGGGCGTCGACCGGTACGAGCTCGTATGGAACGGCTGGAGTGACCACGGACCCTCGGGATAATGTTCTACGTAGAACAATACGAGCTAATTACCCGTTAGGTCAATCGCTTAGATACCTACGGTCCGTCTCGGAAATCCCGATGCAGCAGCCTCTGCCCCCTGCTCTGCCACTCGCCCCGCCTCTGGTCCGCTCCGTACCTTCCTCCCACGGAAAACCTCTTCGGTTTAACGCGTTAAACCGGCTGGGCGTCGAAGGTTCCGCCACCGCATCCGATGGCTGTGGCCTGTCCTTCCGGTCATGGGCTTTGCCATCCATGGCCGGCAGGCCTATCTCTTCTGTCTCCACAGGCTTTGGCAGGAATCCTATTTGTTATGCCGCCCCGCACAGCTCGGGCACTGCATTCATAAACGTCCAGTTGGGTGGCATCCGGTTCGGCCGGCTCCAGCACCCATCACGCAGTTTCTTGGCTGCGACATTCAGCGCCAGGTACACCGGGTAGCGCTTCAGGGCGCCGAACTGCACCGACCAGGCCACCTGCCGAATCGCCTCGGGGGCATCGGCAGCCGCGACCACATCGCGGATCTTGGCCTGCAGGCGCGCGAGCTCCAGCAAGGACAGTCGGCGCGGTCCGACCTGGGACGCCGGCGGCAACGGAGCCGGAACAGGGCGCGGGGATTCCTCGCGAGGTGTGGCCGCCGCGCGGGCCAGTGCCTCGTGGATCACGCGTCGCTCCTCGTCGGTGAGCTGGCAGGCGGGTGAGAACCCCATGGTGACCTGGCGCGCGTCCAGCGCGGCCAGGAACACGCGGCTGTCCTCGCCGGAGAGCTTCCTGACGACGGCCCGCTCGCGGGTGCGAGCAGCCGGATCCAGGGGTACCGGCGCTGCGGCCACGCTGGCCGTCAGGGCAGGGCGCGCCACCTCGCGCTTCTCGACTGCGCGTCCGGGTACCCGCCGCGGCATGCGCGACAGCCCGGTGACGAGCGAGGAGGGCAGCCGGACCTCAGTGACCGCGGTGGCCTGCTGGAAGGGATTGTTCGGGTCGCGGCCGCCGCTCTCGCGCCGGATCAACTGGTGGCTCTTCAGCACCTGGTAGGCGCGCGTGACGGTGGAGACATCCAGCCGGCAGCGCGTGGCCACCACCTTGATCGGCACGCTCGAGCACCAGTCCCCGGTGCGCATGCCTTCGCGCCAGTGAAACCAGAACACGCGCTCGGCCGCGGTGGGCAGACCGAGATCCCAGAGATACTCTTCGACCACATCGGGCCGCTGCGTGAAGAACCCGCAGCGGGCAACATAGCTGCGCGGATCGTGATCCGAGCGATGCGATTCCGTAGACATGATCTCTCCCTCAGCATCAAAGCTGCGTTCGAAAAACACCGAGGGATCCGGGAAATCGCCTTGACCGACCGGAAGGTCGGGCCTAACCTCGAAAGTGCGAGTTTTGGCGGTTAGTGGCGAAAGCCTCGAATCCGGCAAAAACTAAAAAGGCCCCGGAAGGGGCCTTTTTAGTTGGTGAGTGGCGTCGTCATGGCGACCCTCCTGTCTGGTGGCCGAAGGCGCCACCGCTGCGGTTTAACGCGTTCAACTGACATCAATTTCTGCCAGCAGGGCAGGGCGGTGTAGATTGCTGCACTGCAATATCTGGCGCCGGTGGAGAGTACCGCGCGCCTCACAGCTTGCCCTCCTGCTGCAGCTCGGACAGATACTCGGTGAGCGCCTGCTTGGCCTTTTCCTGGGCCGTGCGCGCAATCTCCGGCGTGAGCTTGGCGCCGAACTTGATCTGGAAGCCGTTGCCGCGCGGAGCGATCTGGTACAGCGTGCGGCCCTTCACCGAGACCTTCTCGGTCTTCACCGCCTTGGCCTGCTTGGTGTCCCCGGCAGCCAGCAGCGCGCGCAGGGTTTCGTCCGCGGAACGCGGCGCGTTCTCCGCGGCCAGGCGCGCGGCGACATTCATCAATGCCGCACGATGTTCCTTCAGCAGCGGCGAGAGCTGGTCCACCCAGCGCAGGGAGATCGCGCGCGGATCGGTAAACGCCGCAAGCAGCGGCGCGGGCAGCGCCGCCAGCGACAGGTACTTGCTGATGCTCGACTTGCCGAGGCCGGTGGCATCGGCCACCGCGTCCTGGTTCGCGAACATCCCATCATCGATCCAGCGCCGGAAGGCGAGGGCGAGCTCGTAGGGCGAGAGGTCCATGCGCGCCGCGTTCTCGGCGTACATGCGCAGCGCGCGCTGCGCGACGTCGCCGGCGCCGCCATCGAGCACCGCTCGCACCTTGAACCCGCCGTCGGTCTCGGCATCCAGCTGCAGCGCCGCGGCGTGGCGGCGATGTCCGGTGACGATCTCGAACTCGCCCTCCCGCGCGGGCAGCGCGCGCACGCTGATGGGCTGGATCTGGCCGTCACGCTTCAGCGTGCGGCGCAGCTCCACCATGCCGGGATCATTCGCATCGAGACTCTGACCCAGGCGGTCGGCGAGCGGACCCGGATGCACGAGCTTCGGATCCAGCTCCATCACCCACAGGCCCGTGTCCTTGGCGCGCTGGACCTCGGCCTTCAGGGCCTCGTACTTCGCGCCCACGGCCTCCACGCTGGAGGCCAGCATGCGGCCGGGCACGGTCTGCGGACCGCCGCTGTCGGAGCCGCGCGGGCGCATGCCAAGACCGTCGATCCGCGTCACCGGCAGGTTGCCGAAGCGGCTGAGCTTGCCCTTCTCCTCGCTCACGTGCCGTAGCCCCTGGTCCGGCTTTCATGCCCGGCGGCGGCTTCCTCGAACACGCGGACAATGTCCTTTTCCAGCAGCCCGTACACATCGTTGGCCGCAGACAGGGCGCGCTTGAGCACGGCGCGACCGGGTTTTCTCGGGTCCGCCTCGTAGATCGTGGTGAGGTCGCCCAGCTGGCGGCTCACCGCCGCCGAATCCACCATGGGCTCGGGCAGGCAACGCTCCCCGAACACCGCGAGGATGTCCTGGGCGGTGCTGATCTGGGTGCTCTTGTAGCGCGTGATCAGCACCCGGAACAGGTCGAAGGTCTTGGTGTCGTTGAAGCCCTTGCCGATGCCCTCGAGCATCTCGGTGGCCAGGCGGATGAACGCCCGCGCCGACTCGTAGTCGATGAGCTCGGCCTGGGTGGGCACGAGCACGCCGTCGGCCGCGAACAGCGCGCCGGTGGTGGTCAACGACAGGGACGGGGGCGTGTCCAGGATGACGATGTCGTAGTCACCGCGGATGTCTTCCAGCGCATCGGCCAGCGGCCGATGGAACGGGAATTCCCCGTCGGCCTGTTGTCGGCGCAACGCGAGGTAGAAATCCCCGGAATACAGGCTCAGATTGGCCGCCACCAGGTCGATGCCGTCCCAGTAGGTCTTCTGGATGCTCTCGCGGAAGCTCTTGGGGAATGTCTGGCCGTCGGCTTCGATGAACTCGCGTCCGTACAGGTACGGCAGCACCGTCTTCCAGTCGTCTGTGTCCGAGGAATTCAGGCCGAAAGTGGTCGACAGCGAGGCCTGCGGATCCAGGTCCACCAGCAGCACGCGCCAGCCGCGCAGCGCCAGATACTGCGCGAACGTCGAGGCGGTGAAGGTCTTGGCCACACCGCCCTTGAAATTGGCGATGGCGAGGCAAAAAGCCCTGGAAATCCCGTGCAAATCGCGCGGGCTGTGTCCGCGCAAGGCACGCAGCTGATTGATCTGCGCGAGCGTGAAAAAGCGACCCTGGCCCTGCTTCTCGCCCTGCAGCTGCGGCTTGTCGGTGACGAACTCGTAGAACGCCGGCGGATGGATGTCGAGCAGCTCGCAGGTTTCGGCCAGCGAGAAACTACGCAGCCCCTTGACGCCCGAGGGCCGCAGCGCTTCGATGCGCTTGGCTTCCACCGAGTCGTTCGCGCGCCCCCACAGAGCCTTCAGGTCGTCGAGGGTCGAGCGGGCGGCACGGGGAGCGTCGGGGTCGTAACCGCGGACAATCTCTTCTGGCATGATGCCGGACTGTATTACGGTAAGTAAGGCAAACGCAAGCTCTAAGGCGTTTTGCCTTACTCGCCTCGGGTAAGGTCCCGAAGGCTAATCCCGCAAAAAACGTTTGGCAGGGCGGGATGGCATTCGCACTGCAGTCCCGCGCGCGGGTTCTGCCGCCAGCAGGATAACCCGACTCAGGGTCGGCAGCGGTCGCCGCTCTTGCAGTGCTCCCGCATCGGTCGCACCGGGCGCGTCGATCTGGTCCGACAGTCGTGCGGGCTCAGCCCGGTCCACAACGATCTCCTGCCCCGCCGCACGGCCGATGCGGCCGCAGCCCTTCCGACGGTTCGGACCGGTTCAGCGACTCGGCGACGAACTCGCGCACCGTCGAACTGCTGATGATCCAGTCCCGGTCGCTGTTGGGGATCAGATACTCGAGCGCGAACGGTTCGGCGAGCTCGCGCGCCAGCTCCGCGGCACGGCGTCGGCCCAGCATGGCAATCCAGTGTGGATGCGACAGCAGCAGGATCGACGCGGCCAGCACCAGCAGACTGGAGGTCCACGTCCGGGTGCAACGCATGGCTGGCCCTGCAATGGCGGCCGGAAAGTTGTATCGCTCCGTGCCGTCGCGTCCGGTATCTCGACAGAAATAGAACGGCCGCGCGGCTAGGCGTGGCCGGTCCGGAGGCGTTGCCCTGGGCGAGCGGATCGCCTTCACGCCGCACCAGGTGGGGCAGGGCGAAACAGGCGGGCGAGTGCTGCAGCGGCGGACGTGACCACACGGACCTCCCTGGCCCGGACGCCACAGCAGCCCGCGGCAAGGATCTCCGCACGGAAATCGCCGATCCAGGGGAGGGCTTGGCCAGTATGGGTTTCAGCCTGACACTGAATACATGGATTCAGTACACGCATTTCTAGCCGGATCGGCGAATAATAGGCCGCGTTACGACCGCCAGCTGGCAGAGGCAAGAAGAACAGTGGCCAAGGCACGAAAGAAAAAGAGCAAGTCGCGAGCCGCCGAGGCCGGCGCCCGCAGCGCGCTGCGGGTAACCCGCGGCACCCTGGCACGCGTCGCCGGCGGCCGTGTCATTGCCAATCACCGCCCGACCCAGGACACGCAGCGCAAGCTCGAATTGTTGATGGCCGCGGTCGGGGTGGTGGGGTTCGACGAGCGCGCTGCCGTGCCCGCTGGTGTGCCCGACACCTACGAGAAGCTCTACGACCGGGCGCTGGAGCAATTCCTCGCGCTGTACGATGCCGAGCCGCAATTCAAGCTGCCCTCCATCATTGGTCCCACCGCCAAGCGCCGCAGCATCTGGGTGCGCGGCGACCTGATGCTGCGGATCGAGGACATTGCCCGCGAATACGCCTGTTCGGTCAGCCGCATCATCGAGACCGCGATCGACACCTACGTCGACTACCAGACACGCGGCATCGACGCGAAGCTGATCGCGACACTGGCCAGCACGGCGCAGAGGATCCTCGATGCCAGCGAGACCACCGGCAAGGTGCTGCGCGAGCGGGAACGAAAGGCCCGCAAGCTGATGCGCACCGGCCTGGCCTGAGGCGCCCGGCGACCTGGTAAGCGCGACTGCAGGCCGTTGATCCGCCTCTCTGATCGGAACGCCGTGAATGACTGATGCTATGGATCCCCTGTTCGAGGACTCCGACCGCCTCTATACAGAGCTGCTGGGCGTCATCAACGGACTGGGACCGGCGAGCGATTCCGAGCGTCTGCAGTCGGCAGGGTTGGCCTGCTCCCTGTCGCTGGAACATTGGGTGTCGGTCCGCGCCTTGCTGCAGGGGGCATTGCTGCCGTCGGCGGTGGTGGTGCATCGTGCGCAGTTCGAGGCGTTGACGCGTTCGGTCTGGCTCACCTACGCCGCCTCCGATGAGCACGTCGCGAAGTTTGTTGCGGATCTGTCGGTGGAAGCTGATCGGGCTGCGAAGAACGCTCCGTTGGTCGACCGGATGCTGCAGCAGTTGGCCGTGAAGGCACCGCGACCGGCCTACGACGGACTTGCGCGGTTTCGCGAACAGAACTGGCGGGCGCTGAACTCGTATGCGCACGCCGGCATCCATCCGCTGCGCCGTCACCTGGATGGATATCCTGCGCCACTGCTGTACCACGTGCTGCGCAATGCCAATGGGCTCGCGGTGTTCAGCTGCATGCAGTTTGTCGCCTTGGCGGGCCAACAGCCGCTGCAGCAGCAGATACTCGATCTTGCAGCCCGCCATCCGCAGTGCACGCCGCCTCCGGGCTGACCGTATGCGCCGCTCCGAAACGCCGCCGCCAGGATTGCAGGACCGCTACGCCGGCGCGCTGCTGGGTCTGGCGTGCGGCGATGCGTTGGGCACAACGGTTGAATGCAAGCCGCGCGGGAGCTTCAGACCGCTCACAACCATGGTTGGCGGCGGCCCGTTCCAACTGGCGCCCGGACAGTGGACCGACGACACCTCGATGCCCATGTGTCTGGCAGAGAGCCTGATCGAGAGGCGCTACGATGTGGGCGACCAGATGCAACGCTTCGTGCGCTGGTGGCGGGAGGGCTACTGGAGCTCCACCGGCCGGTGCCTTGGTATCGACCGCACGACACGCGAGGCACTGACGAGGTTCGAGCGCAGCGGCAGTCCCTACTCCGGCTCCACGGAGGCGGATACGGCCGGCAATGGGGCTGTGGTGCGAATGGCTCCCGTCGCGCTCTTCTTCCATCCTTCCGAGGATGACGTACTGCGCTACGCGGCCGATCATGCGAGCACCACGCACGGCGCGCCGGCGGCCGTCGAGAGCTGCCAGCTGCTCGCGCTGGCGCTCTCACGTGCCATCGGCGGTGTTGGCAAGGAAATGCTGCTCGACGGTGCACTCGGCTGGTTGCGTGTAGACGAGGTAGCGGCAATTGCAGCCGGGGAGTTCCGCACCAAGCCGGTGGAGCGGATCCGCGCCAGCGACAGGGCAGTTGAATCACTCGAAGCGGCGCTCTGGTGCGTGCACCACGCGGCGACGTTTGCAGAAACCGTGCTGGCGGCGGCGAATTTGGGCGAGGATGCCGACACGACGGCGGCAATTGCCGGCCAGCTCGCCGGCGCGCTCTACGGAGTAGAGGCCATTCCAGGGCAGTGGCGACAGATGCTGCATCGGAGCGAGGAGATTCTGTCACTGGCGCGAAGGCTGTATGGAGCCAGCCGGACCAGATAGCTCGACGCGACTAGAGCGCGATTGGCCGACCCAGAAGCGCCGCGCTGGCCGGACAGAGGGCCTTCGCCTGATTGGTCGAGAGGATCGTGTCGGGCGCCTGTGAACGCTCGAAGTGCCTGAATCCGGCTTTCTCGAAGAACGCCACGGCCGTCGTGGTCAGCAGCCAGGCACGACGAGCGCCTTGGTCAAACGCCCGCCGCAACAGCAGCGCGAGGATGGCAGCACCGATGCCTCGATTGCGGGCGCCCGGAACTACCGCGATCGAGCGCAACAGCAGTTCGCGCCCATATCGCTCGAACCCGCCGTATCCGACGCGCTCGCCGTCAAGGGTACGGTAGGCATAGAGCACGCGCCCTGGCTCGGCCAGGTCCTCGGTCACGAGTCCGGCGATGGAAAGCGCGGTGCGCAGCGCTGGGTCCGCGGCATTGGCCGGCATGTCCGCGAGGACGGGAGAGCCATCCTCCTTGAGGAAACCCACAGGCGGCTGGTGCCGCAGCACATCCAGCACCACATCCGAAGGACGGCACAACTTCACGCCCAGCGGCGTGACCACGATGGGCCGGTTGATCAGGAGCGGATGGGCGAGCATTTGATCGAGCAGCTGTTCGTCAGTGAGATCCGGCGTATCGAGACCAAGATCCTTGTACGGAGTACCCTTCACGCGCAGCACATCGCGGATAGCCATGCCAGTGCGGGCGATGATCGATCGCAACGTTTCACGGTCGGGTGGAGTCTTCAGATATTCGATGATCGTGGGTTCGACGCCACTGGCACGGATCAGCGCGAGGGTGTTGCGCGAGGTCCCACAGTCCGGGTTGTGGTAAATCGTGATGCCGCTGTCGTTCATGGCCGGGCGGGCACGGAGCGGACTTTGGCGGGGGATTCATACCAGCCCTTGCTGCGCCGGACGATGGCGACCACCGAGAGCATGACCGGCACCTCGATCAGCACGCCGACCACGGTGGCAAGCGCCGCACCGGACTGCAACCCGAACAGGCTGATGGCCGCGGCCACGGCGAGTTCAAAGAAGTTGCTGGCGCCGATGAGCGCCGACGGACCGGCGACGCAATGCGCTTCCCCGGTCCAGCGGTTGAGCAGGTAGGCGAGACCGGCATTGAAATAGACCTGGATCAGGATGGGCACGGCAAGCAGCGCGATGACCAGCGGCTGCGCGACGATCTGCTCGCCCTGGAACCCGAACAGCAGGACCAGAGTCGCAAGCAGCGCGATCAGGCTCAGCGGTGCGAAGCGGGCGAGCGTCTTGCGCAGGCCGTCCTCGCCACCACGTGCCAGCAGCCAGCGGCGCAGCAGCTGCGCGAGAATGACCGGCACGACGATGTAGAGGACGACGGAGAGAACCAGCGTGCCCCAGGGCACGGTGATGGCCGATAGCCCCAGCAACAGTCCCACCAGCGGCGCGAACGCCACGACCATGATGAGGTCGTTGACCGCCACCTGTGAAAGCGTGAAATGAGGTTCGCCGTCCGACAGATTGCTCCACACGAACACCATCGCCGTGCACGGAGCGGCGGCGAGCAGGATGAGCCCGGCGATGTATGAATCGATCTGGCCGGCCGGCAGCCAGTCCCGGAACAGCCAACCGATGAACAGCCAGCCCAGCAGCGCCATCGAGAAGGGCTTGACCGCCCAGTTGACGAACAAGGTGACGCCGATGCCGCGCCAGTGCCTGCCGACCTGCGACAGCGCACGAAAATCGATCTTCACCAGCATCGGGATGATCATGAGCCACACCAGCACGGCGACGGGCAGGTTCACCTTCGCGATCTCGGCGGCGCCGATGACGTGAAACACCGGCGGGAACAGCTGACCGAGGACGATGCCGACCACTATGCAGGCCGCGACCCAGAGGGTCAGGTAACGCTCGAACGTGGACACGGCTTCAGCTCTTGCCGATCTCGCGGATCTTGCTGGTAAGCGAGAGCCGGTCGAGCGAGGCGATCGGCAGCGCAGTGAACATCTGGATGCGCCGCTCCAGCCCGCGGAAGGTGTCACGGAACGCCGTGGCGATCTCCAGTTCCGTGCCAGTCACGGCGGCGGGATCGGGCATGCCCCAGTGCGCGGTCATCGGCTGCCCGGGCCATACCGGGCACACCTCGCCGGCCGCGTTGTCGCAGACGGTGAAGACGAAATCCAGCGGTGGCGATCCTGGCGCGGAGAATTCATCCCACGGCTTGCTGCGCAGGCCGCTGGTTTCGAAACCCAGCCGCTGCAGCAATTCTAGGGCGTGCGGATTCACCTTGCCATTGGGATGGCTGCCGGCGCTGTAGGCGGTGAACTTGCCGTTGCCGAGGCGGTTGAGGATCGCTTCGGCCAGGATGCTGCGCGCGGAATTGCCCGTGCACAGGAACAGCACGTTGAAGGGTCGATGGGGCGTGATCTCTGACACGGTGTGACCTCAGGCCGCCGGAGAACAGGACGCCCCCGAGGCTGGCCCACAGCAGGCGGCAACTTCCGAGCGCACGGCTATGCCGAGCGGCTTGCCGCCAGCCTTCGGTGCTGCGTTCGTGCTGGTTTGCTGGCCGTTGAATGTCGGGATGTCCCCGAGGGTGTGAAACGACTCCCAGGGGATGCCGGCCGGATCGGTGACCCAGTGCTTGTCGGAGCGGGCATAGCAGCAGCTTGCACCAGCTTCGTCGACCACCGCCGCATCGGCGGCCTCCAGCTGTGCCCTGAGGCCAGCCAGCTCCTCTGCGGAATCCACCTGCAGGCCAATGTGGTCGATACCGGCCTTTGCGCCACGGCTGGAGATCGCGAAATTGATGCGCGGATCCTCGAGCATCCACTTCGCATAGTCGGGTTCGCGCTTCGCCGGCACGGCGCCGAACAGGGTGGAATAGAAGCGCACGCTCTGCTCGATATTGTCGACGGACACGTGGATGTGGAAGCGTTTCATGCGGATTTCCTTCTGGCGGACCTTTCCGGAGCGCAACCTGCTGCCGCGCAGTCGGTGGCGAGGCTGCAGCAGTGTTCCGTCAGGAACGCCACAATCTCGCTCATCTCCTCGAAGTTGGCGCTGTAGAAGAGAAAGCGTCCGTCGCGGCGAACGCCGATGAGATTGGCGGCGCTGAGTGCCTTCAGGTGGAACGACAGCGTCGGTGCGGGAATGCCCAGGCGGTCCACGATTTCGCCTGGTGTGTAGCCTTCGGGGCCGCGCTTCACCAGCAACCGAAACACCGCCAGACGTGATTCCTGCGCCAACGCGGCAAGAGAGGCAACCACGACCGTAGATTTCATGATTCCAGAATAGTGAAAGTGAAATAGAACGTCAAGTTGTCGGCGTGTTCCCGGAGGTCACCTGTCCTGCGTGGCACGGCGTCAACCCCGCGTTTCCGGTGTGTGAGCCCAGAAATTCGAACTTGCGGTTCTCCCGGTGTCCGTGAAACATTCGCCTCTAATGAATACATGTAGTCATAGGACGCCCGCCGCAACCCCCTTTCTCCGCAGTGCCCGGCCGGCAGCGCTGGCGGCGATTTCGCTGCTGGCTGCGTGTGCAGGTGCGCCGCGGCCGGCGGCGCCGGTCCGCTCGATCGTCCTGCAGGACCTGGTGCTCGATGGTGCAACCGGAGGCCACCAGTTGCTGGCCGCCGGCTCGGCGCAGTCCGTCGCACTGGCGTCGCGCCACCCGGCGCGCCTGGTGCTGCTGCCCATCCCCACTCCCGGCATCGCCTCGCTGAACAACATCTCCATTCCGCGCTCGCTCAGTGCACCGCGCACCGGGTTGCCACTTCCCACGACCTCCAAGGAGTCTTCTCCGTGATCGCCAAAACTCTTCTTGCCCTCGTCATGCTTGCCTCCGCCGGCGCCGCCTTCGCCGCTGCCGCTCCGGATTCCCATGAAGCTCAGTGGCTGCAGCAGTCCCAGGACAAGCTGCAGGCGACCTTCCAGAACCTGCAGTTCGAACAGATCGCGCCGGCGGAAATACCAGGCTTGGTGGAGATCTACTCCGGCGGCAAGATCCTGTACTTCCACCCGGAAAAAGAGCTGCTGTTCATCGGCGAGCTCTACACCGCCAACGGTCTGTCCCTGACCGAGCAAAAGGTCTCGGCCTTCGCCGCCCGGAAGGCCAGCCGCATCGACAAGAGCGCGGCACTGGTGGTCGGCAGCGGTCCGCGGGAAGTCATTGCCTTCGTCGATCCGGACTGCAGCTACTGCCGCCAGGCCAACGCCTGGTTACAGGCGCAGAACTTCCCGGACGTGAAGGAGCTCATCTACTTCATGCCGGTGAAAGGTCGCGCCCAGGCCGAGGCGCGCGCCCTCGAAGCCGTGTGCGCGCCGGAGCCGCTGCGCGAGGCGGCGCTCACGCGTGCCTTTGACACCTCGGCGCGGCTGGATCTGTCACAAAGCGTGCGCTGCCCCGAAGGCCTGGAACAGTTGGCCCGTCACGCGGATACCGCGCGCGCCGTCGGCGTCTATGCCACGCCCTTTTTCATCATCGACGGCGAGGTCATCGCCGGGTTCGACAAGGCAAAGCTGACAGACCTGCTCGGGAAGCCACCGGCTTCCCGGGTTTCTTTGAGCTCGCCCTGACGCAGCTATCCCTTCCCCCAACAAAGGATGACCGGGTCAGTGCGCGCGTCCGGACGCACTGGTCCGCAGCTTTCCGGACAGATGCCAACCTCAACGGGAGATTCGACATGCACAAGTATCGTCCATTGATCGTCCAGGTCCGGGAATGGTCCCAACCGCTCGCCCGCGTGTTGCTGGCGCTGGCCGGACCGACACAGACCGCATGCGGCAGACCGCAAGGTGTGTTCGCCGGGCTCGACAGCCAGCGCAGGGCCATCGGTCTCGCACTGCTGCTGGTTGCCACGCTGTTGATCAGCAGCGTCGCCGCGGCGTTCACGGCGCCGGCGGCCGGCGATTTCGGCTACGACGTCTACGACATCGTGGTGAACCAGATCCTGAACGGCCCCATCGGCTTCATCGGTGGCCTGTTCCTGATCGTGTTCGGCGCCACGCAGATCATGAAGAACTGGGTGCTGACCATCCTGTGCATCATCGCCGGCACCGTGCTGATCCGCGCCGAGGCGCTGGTGGTCACTCTGGGCGCAGTGGTCGGCTGAGCGTCGCACTCTGTGCTCACCGTCCGTGTACCACGCTACCTCCACCTGCCGCTGCAGATCCTCTGGTTCGACCTGGAGGATATCGCCGTCATCGTCGCCTGCTACGCGGTGTGGCTGGTGGTGGACCAGTGGTGGATGCTGTTCGGCGTGGTGCTCGGGCCGTGGGCGTTCAAGAGCTACAAGGCCGAGCGGCCGCGCGGCTGCGTGCAGCACACGCTGGTACGCTACGGCCTGCAGCGGCTGCGCCACTACCCGCCGGCACACATCGAGTGCTTCGCGGAGTAGCGCATGAACAAGTCGCACTTCCTCTCCGCCCTCGACGCCGCTCAGGCGAAGAATCGCCTGCTGATCTTCGCGTTCCTGATCCTGTTGGCGCTGAACGTCGTCAATACCGTGAGCCTGCAGCGCGCCCGCACACTCACCCAGACGGTGATCGTGCCAATCGGTGGCGGCGAGGGCATGAGTGTGGGCCACGGCCGCGCCTCCCCGGAGTACCTGCGCCACATGGCGCGCTACGTGACGCAGATGGTGGGCACCTGGTCGGCCTCCAGCGCGCGACCGCAGCTGCAGGAGCTGCTCGGATTGTTCGCCCCGGAAGTGGTGGGCCGCGCCCAGGGCGAGTTCGAGAAGATGGCCGTGCAGATCGAGCGCTTCCCGTCGATCTCCTCGGTGATGCGCTGGCAGGGCGAGGAGGCGCTGCGTGTCCGGCCGGGCCTGATCCAGGTGGCTGCGGCCAAGGATCGTCTGGTCAACGGCAGCGTCAGCGAGACCACACCCATCCACTACTGCATCGACTACCGCATCGACGAATCGCGCTTCTGGGTGCTGGGCCTGCGCGAAGTCGAGGGACCCGGCATCGACCGCTGCTTCATTCCCGCCCAGCCACCAGCCCCCGCGAAGGACGCATGAACACACGGATCCCCATTGCCGTCTGCGCGGCACTCTTCGGCCAGATCACGCTGGCCGAAGAGCGCGTGCTGCCGGAGCAGCCCACCGCGGTGCTGGTCAGCAACCGCGACGTGAACCGCATCCACTGCCCCGACGGCGTGCAGGATGTCATCTGGTCGGCCGAGAAACCCGTCAAGGTCAGCCGCGCCGGCGACAACGTGTTCGTGAAGTTCCTGGTGGCCAAGCAGGGCGCCAAGGAGAGCTACGCCACCGCCGCGCTCGACGTGCACGTGGTGTGCGGCGGCTCGGTATACACGCTGATCCTGCATCCGCGCGAGCTGGACTCGGTGACGGTGCGCCTGGCCGATACGCGCCGCGCGCAGCTGCAGGCCGTGTCGAAGGAGTGGGGGAGTCTTGCCGTCGAGGACCAGGTACGGCGCCTGACGTTGGCCGTGTACCGCAACCAGATCCCCGACGCGTTCAGCAAGCGCCTGATCGCCAGCGGCGACCCGCGCCGCAATCTCGCGGTGTATCGCAATGCGCAGGTGGTGGGTCAGAGCGAGGTGCTCGCGCCCGGTCTTGGCCTGAAGGCCGTGGAGTACGTCGTCATCGCCGGCGAAGCGATGCAGCTCACCGAGCGCGACTTCCTCGTACCGCAGCTGGGCGAGGTGGTCGGCGTCACCATCGAGCCGCTGGCCCTGGCCAAGGACGATGTGGCGCGGCTGATCGTCATCGAACGGGTCCCGGCCACCGGAGAGTTGCCATGAGCTTCGCACGCTGGTGGCTGGTGTTCGCGATTGCAACCCTGGGAGTCGTGGCCGTGATGATCAGCGCGGGCGACTTCGACGCGCTCAAGTACGAATCACAGCGGCGCGCAGCCATTGAGCAGGCGCGCCGGGCCAGCGGTGTGGACGGCCGGCTGACGCCTGCGCCGACGGAGACACGCCATGGCTACTGAGCCGGGTGAGCCTAAAGCCAGCGTGCGCGCACGGCTGCGCGCCTGGTACACCAATCTGCCCCGGCCGCAGCGTCTGAACCTGGTCAAGGTGGGCGCGGTCGTGGTCGCTGCGGTGTTGCTGTGGGCCGCCTATGGCGCGAAGAAGGAGGGCGAGGCACCCAAACGCAATCCGCCCACCAAGGATGTCACCACCGTCGCCCTCGGCGATGCGCGCCTGGAGGATGACATCCGCGCACAGTTCGAGCGCGATCGCCAGGAGATGGTCTCGCAGAGCAGCCAGCAGGCGAAGGTGCAGGGCCAGCAGGCCGCCGAGATCGCCGCGCAGCAGCAGCAGCTGGCCCTGATGCAGCAGGCACTGGAAGCCATGGGGTCGGGGCCCGCACCCCGGTCCGGCCGTCCGGTGCCCGATGATCCGGAGGAGTGGGCCAATGCACCCACCGTGTCCGGCGAACGGCTGAACCGCAGTGCCACGCTCGCCGCCACGCCGGCAGCGGCCACCGCCGCGCCACAGCTGGTGTACGTGGGCGACATCGGCGTGGCCGCGGATCCGGTGATGGCCGCGCAGCGCACGGCGGCGCCGGCCGCGGGAGACGCAAAAAAAAACGGCCGACGCTTCTTTCTGCCGACCAGTTTTATGCCGGCGAAGCTGCTGACCGGACTCAAGGCCAAGACCGTCGACAGCGCCCGTGAAGACCCCGAGCCGATGCTGCTGCGGATCCAGGCCCCCGCTGTACTGCCCAACGAGGTACGCGCGCAGCTGCAGGGCTGCTTCGTGATCGCGCACGGCTTCGGTTCGCTCGCCAGCGAACGGGTCGAGGCCCGACTGGTGTCGCTGTCCTGCGTGGACTACGAGGGTCGCTCGGTGATCGAGCAGGAGGTCAAGGGCATCCTGGTCGATCAGGACGGCGTCAAGGGTCTCGCCGGCCATCCCGTGACCAAGATGGGGGCGAACCTGTCGCGCATGTTCGTGGCGGGCCTTGTGGATGGGGCGGGTGAGGCCTTCGCTGCTGCCAGCGCCACGACTTCGATCAGTCCGCTGGGACAGACCACGACCGTGGACACCGGTCAGCTCGGTCGCGCCGGCCTCGGCCGTGGCATCAGCAACTCGGCCGGTGAGCTGTCGAAGATCTACGCCGAACTCGTGCGCCAGAGCTCTCCGGTCATCGAGGTCGGCCCGTCCAAGGCCGTCTCGGTGCTGGTCACCGAGGGCGTCTGGCTGGAGGTGAAGGACTATGCGCCTGACGATGCGGTCTAGTTTCCTGCTGCTCGCGGCGGCGCTGAGCGGTTGCCAGGTGCTCGTGCCCTACGACAACGAGTTCGCCTGCGCCAAGAGCCACGACTACGGCCAATGCATGGACGTGCAGTCTGCCTACGAGGATGCGCGCACCGTGCAGGGCACTCCACAGGGACCGGCAGAACCGGGCACGACGTTTCGCACCACTGGACCGCGCGCACCCTCGCGTTCACCGGTGAAGCCCGTACCGGCCGAGCGCCGCGGTGAACTGATCCGCGAGGCCTGGCTACCCGAGGACAGCGCCGCCCGGCTGCGCGATGCCCGCTACCGGGAACTGGCGGGCCTGATCGAGAACCCGGTGACGCCACTGGTGCGCGCGCCGAAGGTGCTGCGCACGCTGATCGTTTCCTACAGCGCCGGCAACACGCTGTACATGCCGCGCTACGTGTACTACCTCGCCGACGAGGCGCAGTTCGTGCTCGGCGACTATCTCGAAGCCGCACCGGCGGAGCGGACCATGTACCCGAACGGCGGACCCCTGGCGCAGCGGAGCGCGCCGTGAGCCTCGTCGATCTGCTGGCCCGCTGTTTCGCGCGGCCGGACGCGCCGTTGCTGGCCGAGCGCGATGTGGAACAGCTGGCCGCGCGACACGCATTCTCGCAGTACCTGGCCTACGACACCTACGACGCACAGCGGCGCGAGTACGGTCTCGCCGGCGACGCGTTCGGCTATCTCTGGGAGTGCCGCCCGCTGGCCTTCCTCACGGACAAGTCGCTGGAGTGCCTGGCGGGCCTGCTGCGCCAGGACTATCCGGAGCAGAGCACGGTGCAGTTCCTGCTGTATCCGGACGATGCACTAGATGCACATCTGGGGATGTACCTGAACCTCAAGCAGCGCGCCCAGCCCATCGTGCAGCAGGCGGCACGCCAGTACGCGCAGCACCTGTCCGAGGGTCGCCAGGGACTGGCCGGCATGGGCGGCACGCCGGTGCGGCTTTTCCGCTTGCTGGTGGCCATCAAGAGTCCGGAAGCCTTCCAGGACGAGCGCATCAAGTGGATCGAGGAGATGCTCACGCAGGGAGGCCTGGCGCCCGCCGCGCTGGCGCCGCCGGCGTTTCTGGACCTGATGCGCCGGTTGCTGAACAGCCATGCGCCCGAGAACACCGCGGTGTACGACCCGACGGTGTCGCTGCGCCACCAGATCGTGCAGGCCGAGACCCGCATCCGGGTGGAGGAGGATCACCTGTGTATCGGCTCGCGCTACGCCGCCTGCATCACCCCCAAGAGCATGCCGGCCTCCGGTCAGCTGGATCGCCTGGCCATCAATCAGCTGATCGGCGGCTACGGCGGACCGCAGGATGACGGCACGCAGATCACGCAGCGCTTCCTGTGGACCACCACCGCGTTCTTCGACACCAAACCCGCCGCGATCCGTCGCAAGGCCAGCATCATGGCGGCACAACGGGTCGGCGGCACCATCGCCAAGGATCTCGCGCGCCGCAACGTGGAGATGGCGCATGACCTGGAGGAACTGGAGCAGGACCGCTTCGTCGACGTGATCACCTCGGTGTGGGTGTTCGGCGAGACCCATGAGGAGCTGAACCGCGGCATCGCGCGCTGCCGCGGCCTGTGGGAACAGGAGCGGTTCGTGATGCAGCGGGAGAGCACCATCGGCATCGCCATGCTGCTGGTGGCGCTGCCGTTCGGCCTGTACCTGACCAAGAACAACGTGGTGATGCTGCAGCGGCACTTCACCATGGCCGCGCGCGCGGCCGCCCACCTGCTGCCCGTGCAGGCGGACTTCGGCGGCCGGATGCGGCCCGCGCAGCTGTACGTCGGGCGCAAGGGCCAGCTGGTCAGCGTCGATGTGTTCGACAAGCGCGCCAACAACCACAACTTCCTGGTGTGCGCGGGCAGCGGCGCCGGCAAGAGCTTCCTGATGAACAAGCTGGTCGGCGACTACTACGGCATCGGCTCGCTGATCCGCATCGTGGACATCGGCTACTCCTACGAGAAGCAGGCCATGCTCTCCGGCGGCCGCTACATCGACGTGGGCGAGGAGGCGCACCGGCTGTGCCTGAACCCCTTCACCACGGCCAGCGCCGGCCAGCGCGCGGACACCGAGAGCGACGAGCTCGCCGTCGCCAGCGTCCTCCTGACCATGGCGTTCGCCGCCACCGAGATCCCGCGCAGCGAGAACAGCTACTACACGCTGATGAAGGATGCGGTCCGGTTCGCGCGGGCGCGTGACGGCGGCGAGCGCGGTGTGGACCACGTGGCCGAATACCTGCGCACCTTCCCCGAGCATGCCGAGGAGCGCACCTTCGACGGGGCCGTACCGCTGGCGCACCAGATGGCCTTCAACCTGCATGACTTCACCAGTGCCGGCAAACACGGCAGCCTCTTCAACGGCAGAAGCACGCTGAACATCGGCCAGGACGATTTCGTGGTGCTGGAACTGGAACGCATCATGAACGACACGGAGCTGTTCCAGGTCATTGCCATGCAGGTGGTCAACGCCATCACGCAGGACCTGTACCTGTCGGACCGCTCGCAGCAGCGCTTCATGGTGTTTGACGAGGCCTGGCGCTACTTCTCCAGCACCCCGATGATCGCCAACATGATCAAGGAGGGCTACCGCCGTGCGCGCAAGTACGGCGGCGCCACCGGCATCATCACGCAGTCGCCGCTGGACCTGCGGGCGTTTGGCGAAGCCGGCGTCGTGATCAAGTCCAACTCCGCATTCAAGTTCTTCCTCGAGTCCCAGGACTACCAGGCGGCGGTGCAGGCCGGCATCCTCGAGTACGAGGGGCTGCTGCTGGATCTGGCCAAGAGCGTGCGCAACATGCCGCCGCGCTACTCCGAGGTGCTGTTCGACACGCCCTTCGGCGCCGGCATCGCGCGGCTGTGCGCCGACCGGTTCACCTACTGGATGAACACCACCACCGCCAGCGAGGTGGCCCGTTTCAAGTACACCCTCGCGCAGGTGCGCGATCCGGTGGCGGCCATCCGCCAGCTGGTGGCCGAGGACCTGGCGCAGACCGCGGGGCGTGCCACATGAGCCGCCGCATCGAGTGGATTCTGGCATTCGTGGCGCTGGTCACGCTCCCGCATCACCTGTTCGCGCAGACACCCGAGGAACGGGCGGGCGCCGTCGCCGAGCGCGCACGCGAAGTGTTCGGCAGCGAGGAGGGTCTGGTCACCCACGGCATCGCGCCGTTCAGCGGCGAGCAGGCGATGCGCACCGTGGACGGCCGGCCGTTCGAGGCGGCGCTGGCCTGCGAGGCCTCGCGACAGTACCTGCGCACCAGCATCGTGCCGCAGGGCAGCGACATCGGCCGCGTGCTCATCGAGATGGACCAGAACCTCGACGGCACCACCGACCGCACCGTGAACTTCACCGGCCCGTTCGCCGGCACCTGCAGCAATGGCCTGATCCGCTGTGCACCGGGCAGCTGGGAGGATTGCCACTTCCTGCAGTGGGACAGCAGCGGCGGCACTCTCGCGCTCACCGAAGTTGCCCAGGAGCGCCTCGGCGCCTGCTACTGCTTCAACGCGGCCTGCGGCAACAACCTGCTGGCCGTGAACAGTCAGAAGGTGGTCAGCGACATCGGCAGCGCCGTGCTCGCCGCAGCCCAGCAGCTCTTGCCGCGCGTGGGCAGTACCCGCACCGTGGCCGATGCACTGTCCATCCAGTTCACGGGCCAGCGGGCCGGCTGCGGCACGGACGCGGTGCCGGAGCAGTACTTCAGCAGACCCAACGACCTCGCCGCGGCGGGCGTGGCGGCCCGTGCAGCTCCCGGCACGGTGGCCGAGTTCATCTCGAACACGGCGGTGGCGCGTGGCCACGGCATCGCCTCGATCCGCTGCGAGGTGAACCGGCAGGTCGGTACGCACGAGGTGCGCAAGTCCGACATCCTGAACTTCCTGTCCGCCACGCGCGGCACGGTGCAGGACTGCGGGCCAGGCTGTCTGCGGTTCCTGGTGGGGCAGGTGGGCGATGACTACTACGACGGCGGCAACTGTGGAGTATTTGAGGAGTCGCTGCGCATCGAGGTGCTGCGTCCCGAACGCATCAGCGCCATGACCCTGTCGCGCATCGGCTGGGACGACCAGGTGCAGCTGCTGGTGAACGGCACGCGCTACTACAACAGCTATCCGGACTGGGGCGATGGGGCCTTTCCGCAGCGGCGCTGCGAGCGCAGCATCGAGAACGACCGCGCGCCGAACCTGAACCTGCTACCCGCGTTCACCGGTATCGGCACGAGCACGGTGCGTCTGCGCACGGCCGTGGGGGGCGCAGGGCAGGGGTTTGCATTTCTCGAGGCGCGCCTCAACGATGCCTGCGAGCTGGGCGCGGAAGAGATCGTCGATGGCTGCACCGCGGCCGCGGCCAATCCCCGCTGCCGGCTGCGCAATGAATGGGTCGACGGCGTGCAGACCGTCGCCAACTACCTGACCACGGGTTTGGGCCCGCTGCCGAGCAGCCGCACGGTGGGCAGTGCCTGCACGCTCGACACCGGCGCGCGCTCCTGGTGGCGCACCGAGCGCGAATATGACTGCCGCAGTGACGAGCCGCGTATGGACCTGTCCGCCGCCGCCAAGCGCTACGAGTCCATCCACCGCTCCATCGATCGCTCAACTGGTGCCTACACGGACCTGCGGCGCTCCGCCGACGGTACGACGCAATCGGTTGCAAGCGCGATTCCGGTGCTGGCCGAGCGCAACCCCGCAGCCTGCACTCCCACCTGTCGCACCCGCCGGCTGCGCCCCGGTGCCAATGTGGGCATGGTCGGTCCCACCACCCAGCAGAACGTCACCGGTGTCGCCTATGACTTCACGTTCCGGGAGTGCGTCAGTGGCAGCTGTCCGGCCGAACCGGGCGAGGACGTGGTCGGGGCCTGCGATTGCCACAACAACTTCGCGCAGGCCGTGGCCATGATGCAGACCATCCGCATGGTCGCGGAGGACACCTCGTGCGAAGTGCCGTAGCCGTACTGCTGCTCGCGCTCGCTACGGTGGCCCATGGCCAGGTGCCACTGTGTGCCGCGGACCTGGATGCCGACGGTGAGGTCGCGCAATCCGAGCAGGCGACCTGTCTTGATCTTCCGGGCGGTCCGCTGTGTCCGCTGCAGCAGGTGGCCTGCATTGTCCAGCCCGGCAGCGGTGGTGTAGATACCTTCGCTTGTCCGCTCAATCCCGCCTTGCCCTGCGTCGACGACGGCAATGGTGGCGCCGCCTGCTCCCCGCATGCCTGCTTCGTGCGCAGCACGGTGCCCGGCCAAGCGGTGGAGCCACCCGCATCGACGCCCACCAACACTGGTCCGCGCGATGCCGCCGGCATGTGCCTCGGGGATCTGCAGATCTTTGCCGGCGACAGCACGCGCTGCCGCCGCGCCGGGGTTGAGACCGCCTTCCAGAACTGCTGTGCGCAGCATGATGATGTCCTCCAGGACAGCGGCGGCAGCCGCGGCAGCGTTGGCGCGAAGCTCGAGCTGTTCAAGGCGATCCACGTCGCGACGGGCCTGGCCGTAGCTGCGGGCCCCGCGGCTGCGAACGCCTATCTCAGCAGCACGCTGGATCCGAAGACTGTAGCCGTGGGTCTGGCCTCCGGCGTGATGACGCAGATGCTCATCCAGCGCTGTGACAGTCGCGACTTGCAGACCGCGTTGATGAAGGACTCCGGCTACTGCGTGTCGGTGGGCAGCTACTGCGCCGAGCGCTGGCCGCTGGTCGGCTGCGTGCAGCGCGCGGAGTCCCATTGCTGCTTTAACTCCAAACTCGCGCGCATCGTGCAGGAGCAGGGCCGGGCCCAGCTTCCCGCGATGGGTGGGTTCGGGACACCCGAGGAACCCAACTGCCGCGGCTTCCGCGCGGTGGAGTTCCAGGCGCTCGATTTCTCGAAGATCGACCTGTCCGAGTACTTCGAAGAGCTCGAGATTCGCGGCCAGTCTGCCATCGAAGGGGAGATCCGCAGTCGTGTGGAAGAGCGTCTGTAAATACGCCTGGCTCGCACTCCTCACCGCGCCGGCGTTCGCGGCCGTGAACACCGTGGTCGGACCGACCTATCCCATCCTCGAGCCCGATACGCTGGAGGAGATCGCCACCGCGGCCAGTCGCACCGACTGGCAACGCTGGATGCGTCGCCAGCCCAAGGACTACAGCGCCTTCGACAGCGTCACGCTGCCGCGCAATCGCGCGGTGGGTAGCGCGCTGTTCGATCCCACCTACACGCTGCCCGAGGATCTGCTGAACGAGCGTGGCGAGGTGCTGGTCCCGAAAGGCACGCGGGTCAATGCGCTCTCCAAGATGCGACTGCCGGGCCGGTACATCGTGATTGGCCCCACCCCGGAGGACTACCGCTGGCTCGACCAGGTGGCCCGGCCCGGCAGCCGCGACAAGGTATTGATCGCCAGCGGCAATGTGCTCACCGAGCGAAAGGCCACCGGCCGGCCGCTGTACGCACTCGACGCGCGGTTCGTGGAGCGTTTCGGCCTCACCGGCATTCCCAGCATTGTGCAGCAGGAAGGCACCAACCTGAGGGTAGAGCGCTATGTCGTGCGGTAGAAAACACCTGCTGCTGCTGGTGCTGCTGGTGGTCGGCGGATTCAGCGCGCCGGCGGCGCGCGCCGACTGCGAACCGGGCCAGATGATCAACCCCGTGAACGATGTGGTGTGGGACTGCATCTTCCCGATCTCCATTGCCGGCGTCCCCATCGACTACGGCAACCACCCACCCGACAGCGGCAGCAGCGACTACTTCTGCGAGTGCGAGGGTCAAGGTTTCTACGGCATCGGCTTCGTGGTCGGCTTCTGGGAGCCGGCGCGCATGGTGGACACCGTGAAGGACCCTTGGTGTTTCCCCGGTCTCGGCATGGAGCTGGACGGGGGATCCACCGACTGGGGCTATACCGGTGGCGGCTGGTACCGGCCCGACGGTGTCGGCAACGTCGCGTTTCAGCATTACCACTACTACATCATGCCGTTCTGGGCAGTCCTCGACCTGTTCACCGACATCCCCTGTCTTTCAGATGAGACCACCTTCGATCTCGCCATGGTCAGCGAGGTGCGACCGGACTGGGGGGATGACTTCACCGCGGCGAACCTCTTTCCGGAGACCTCGCTGTTCGCCAATGCCGGCGCGGTGCTGGCCTGCATGGCCGATGCCGCAGCCTCGGTGATCCAGAAGCCCATCGATGCGATGTACTGGTGTATCGGCGCCTGGGGCACCACGTATCCGGCGACCGGACACATTGTCGCGAAGGACTACGTGGCGGCCAATGCCGGCATCGCCGCCAAGTCGCTGTTCGTCAACTCCCGCACCGGGCTCTTACCGGATCGCGCAACGAACTACTGCGGCGCGACCTACATGCCCATGTGGGTGAAGAGCCACTGGCGCATCCAGGAAGTGGATCCGGTGACCGACAACCGCTGCCATGCAATTGGGTATCCGGGGATCCTGTGGACGTACCGCAAGAACAAGGTGGACGGCGGCGACAACTTCTCCTGGCTGCTGTTCCGCAAGGTGGAATGCTGTGTTGTTGTCTACTGACCGGCTGCGGCTCGGTGCGGGAGCAATCCTGCTCGCGCTCACCTCACTTCTGCCGGCCGCCGAGGATCCCGCAACGCTCACCGAACGCGCCGAGCGCAACGCCGCACAGGTGAAGATCGACATCGCGCCGGCACAGTTCGAGGACCGGGAACGCGCGCAGCGTATCGGCGAGGCCGCCACCGCCCGCACCCAGGCCGAGGTCGCGCGGCAAGCCGCCGGGCGGCGTGCCCGCACCGAAGTAAAGGTGGCGATCTCGGAGCAGGGACTGCAGGTGCGCGTTCCGCCGGATGCTGCTTCCGCCGAGGCCGAACGGCCGCCACTCGCCGGCCGTCTGGTCGTGGCCATCAGCTCTTCGATGCCCGAGGTCATGGTGCGCGAGTACGCGCGCCAGCTGGACGGCGTCCCCGAGGCCATCATGGTGCTGCGCGGGTTCATCGGTGGTGCTCATGCCGTGAAACCCACCGTGGCCTGGATCGAACGCGCGCTGCGCAAGCATCCCGGAGATCCGGAAGGTCCGCACTATCGCGTCGAGGTCGTGGTCGATCCGATCGCATTCCGGATGCTGGACATCCGCCAGGTGCCAGCGGTGACCTTCCTCGCCGGCGTCCAGGACCTGCGCCACTGCGACGCCCAGACGCTGTCCGCCGCGCGCATCGCCTATGGCGCGGTGTCGGTAGGTGGTGCGCTGAAGGCACTGGCGCCTGCCATCTCGGTACCAGCCGCGCTGCGACAGCGCCTTGGAGGCACACCATGAACCGAAGACTGTGGACGGCATTCGTGGCAGCAGCCAGTGTGGCGGCCGTGCTGCAGATGCTGCCGCTGGTGTTCCCGGCGACCGACTCGGTCAAGTACCACGTGCTGCTGCGCGTGCCCGGCGCCGCAAGCAAGGGCGACTACGTGAACGTCGCGCTCTACCACGAGTCGATTGACGCCAGGCAGGCGGTGCGCCTCACCAAGCGCGTGGCCTGCGTCGCCGGCGAAGTGCTGAAGTCCGATCGCGGCGCGCATTGGTGCAACGAGGAGTACCTGGGCCGCGTGCTGCGACGGGACTCGCGCAGCGTACCGCTGCCGGAGTTCGTGTGGAACGGACCTGTGCCCGACGGCAAGGTGTTCCTGAGCGGCGATCACGTGCGCTCCTTCGACAGCCGCTACTTCGGCTTCGTGAACGCCGCGGCGCTGGAACGGCTGCAACCGCTGTTCTGAGCCATGCGTACACAGCTCACGCTGCTGCTGATGATGATGATGGTGAGAACCGCCGCGGCCGCCGACGCCATGCCGGAGAAGCGCGGCTACTGGTGGAAGGCCGAACCTCCGCCGGCGGCAGCTACCGAAGACCCCACTTACCAGCCGCTCGCCGCACCGCCGGACGAGGCAGCGCTGCTGGCGCTGCATCCCAAACAGGTGGAAACGCTGATCGAAGCCTACCGCCAGAACGCAGTGTGGCAGGCGACGCCGGAGTCGGTGCGCTGGTATTACCAGCTGCAGGATTTCGCGCGCCGGCGCGCACGCGCGTTCATGAACATCACCGAAGTGGTGATGCTGGAGAACCCCGACCTCAATCTGCAGACCGTCTATCCCACCAACCCGGTGGGCCAGGCCGCGCGGGTCGCGCAGCGTTCCTCCAGCATGGCGCAGCGCCTGGCCGAGGAGGCTGGCCGCGCGGCGCTGGTGCTGTTGACGCAGCGGGGCTGCCCGTACTGCGATGAGCAGCGCAAGATCCTGAACTACTTCCAGTCCAAGCATGGCTGGGACATCCGCGAGATCGACATCCGCGAGTCGCCGGAGCTCGCCGCACGTTTTGCCACCACCTACACGCCCACCACCGTGGTGCTGTTCCGCGACTCCCCGGACTGGGCGCCGGTGGCGCTAGGTGTCGAGACGCTGGAGCGGGTGGAGGAGAGCGTGTATCGCGCGCTGCGCCGGGTCCGGGGTGAGGTCACCCCCGACCAGTACAGCTTGCAGGAATTCAACGACGGGGGTCCCTACGACCCCCGCAGGGAGGCCCCGTGAACCCGATCCGCACTCTATATATATGCGTCGGTCTCGCCCTCCTGCCCGCGGTGGCGGGGGCACAGGCCTCCGACTGGGTCTCGGACTGGTTTGCCTCGGCCACGACCACCAGCGCCGGGGGTTACCAGAGCCAGCAGCGCGGCTACTACACGCTCGGGTCTTTCCAGGGCCGCTGGCGGCTGGGCAACGACTACCTGGTTTCCGCCAAACCGCCTTCGTACAAGGTGGGTTGCGGTGGTGTCGACCTGTTCGGCGGGGCGATGAGCTACCTCGACGCCGAGTACCTGGTGGAGAAGCTCGAGCGCATCGTGCAGGCCGCGCCGGCGTTCGCGTTCAACCTCGCGCTGCAGGAGTTCTGCAAACCCTGCGTGGCGGCGATGGAAGCCATGGAGCAGATCACCGACCAGCTCAACAGCATCCAGATCAACGACTGCCGCATGTCGCAGCGCCTGGCCGCGGTGATGGTGAACCCCGACGACGAGAACCTCGACGCACTGAAGAGCGAGGTCGCTTCCTCGGTGTCGATCGGCGATGGCCTGCGCAAGAACGTGCAGGGTTTCATGGACGCCATGCGCAATGCCGGAAACACGCTGCCGGATGACACCAAGGTGGCCATCAACGGCTGCGATGTGGTGTTCCGCGACACCTTCGCCAATGGTTCGATCATTGCGAGCATCAGCGCACGGATGGGCCTGTCCGACTACGCCGATACCATCCGGGGGGTGATCGGTGACGTGATCGTGACCGCGGCTGGCAACGACTACCAGGTCGAGACGGTGGGACCCTGCGCGCGCAACGACGCGGTGGACGCCGCCGACTTCGTGTCCGGCCAGTTCGAGCGCAAGTCCGCGTCTGGCGTGTGCACTGCCAGCGGTGCGGAGGCCATTGTGACCACGGTGGAGGAGCGCCTGGCCGGCATCGTCGCGCGCATGCGCACCGGCACGGCACTCACCAGCGACGACATCGCGTTCATCGAGAACTCGCCGCTGCCGGTATACGCGGCGCTGCGCGACTCGGTGATCGGTGGTACCTCCGAGAGCGTGATCGCGCAGTTGCGCGAACCGCTGGCCGTGGCCTTCGGCCACAAGATGATGGATGACCTGCTGCGCACCATCCAGGCCATGACCCGCAAGGCGCAGGAGATCCAGGCGAACTCCATCAAGGATCCGGCCTCCGCCGAGCGCTGCGAGCCGCAGCTGCTGCAACGGGCGACGCTGGCCACTGCAAACCTTGCCGACGGCGCGCGCGAGCAACGCAAGGCGCTGCATGCCAACTACGCCAAGAAAACCGCCGAGATGCTGGCGCAGCTGCAGACCTCGCGTGAGCTGCTGGAACTGCGCCGCCAGACGCTGAACAAGCAGGCCACTGCGATCAAGCAGTAACCATGTCGCGCCTGATCCGGCTCCTCGCATTGCTTGCCGCCGGCCTGCCGGCCACGGCGCATGCCGTGGACCTGGACTTCTACACCTGGAACGCGTTCGAGGAGACCGTCGCGGCATTCCAGCGCGTTGCACTGGTGCTGCAGGATCCGGGGTTCACGGTGTTCGTGCTGGTGTTCGCGGTGGGCGGGATCCTGGTCGGGGGTCTGATGGTTGCCGCCAAGGGCATGCGCGGCCAGCAGGTCAATCCAGTCGGGTTCCTGATCCCGGCCATCATCGGGGTGGCGCTGTTCCGGGGCCTGGTCTGGCCCACCGGCACGCTGTTCGTCTACGACCCGGTGCGCAACGACACCGCGGCCGTCGGCGATGTGCCCGATGCCGTGATCCTGATGGCGGGCCTCCTGAACAAGATCGAGCGCGGCGTGCGCGGCATTGTCGAGACGGCCTCGGCGGATCCGGCCGCCGAGCGCGCCGGCGCGCTGCGCTACAGCCTGGTGCTGAACGCGCTGAACGCCCGCGGCACCAACCTCTCGCTGGAGCGGAACCTCGTCAACTATTACCTCGACTGCGGCCTGCCGGCGATGAGCCTGGGCTACAGCGGTGCGAGCCAACGCGAGACCGAACGGGCCACCGATGATCTGTACACGAGCTTCGGGCGCTTTGCGCATCCGTCGCTCGCCACCTATGCCTACACCGGCGCCGGCGACGCCACCGCCACCATGAGCTGCCAGAGCATGTGGACCGACGTGCTGAACCCGGTGCTCGGCGGAACCGCAGGCCTGTCCGAGGTGCGTGACATGGTCTGCGCACGCACCGGGTTCAACATGGCGGTGCCAGCTCAGGAGGCACGCTGCAACGAGGAGCTGCGCGACATCTCCGCGCTGTTCGGCGTCACCACGGCCACCGACTGGCTCCCGTTCATCCGCTCCTCCCAGATTGCCGTCGGCATGACCAACGCGCTGCGCAACGGGGACATCTCCGTCCAGCAGGGGGCGCTGATCGACCGCCAGGTGATGAGCGAGGGCATGGGCGTGGCCGAGGCGCTGGATCGCTGGGTGCCCAAGTTGAAGGGATTCATGACGGCGGCCGTGCTCGGCATGCTGCCGCTATGCCTGCTGTTCGTGGTGACGCCGATGGTGGGCAAGGCGCTGCAGCTGGCCATCGGCCTGTTCGTATGGCTGACGCTGTGGGGCATCTGCGATGCCGTCGCGGTCACCATGGCGGCCGACGCCGCGGCGGATGCGTTCGACCAGGTGTCCCGCTACGGCTTCTCGCATACCGCATTCCTGCTCTCTCCCGAGAACGCCGTGTCCGCGCTCGGCGTGTTCGGCAAGGCCCGCTCGATGGCGCTGATGATGGCTACCGTGCTCGCCTACGGGCTCTTCCAGTTCGGCGGGTATGCGTTCACCAGCCTCGCCAGCAGCTGGCAGCAGGAGCTGGGCGCCGCGGGACAGAATGCCGGCCGCCTGGCGCTGGCTCCCGAGGAGCGCGCGAGCCTGCTCGCTCGCCTGGCCGGATCCCCGGCGGCCGAGGCCACGCTGCAGCAGTACGGCATGCCGGCGATGGCCGGCGCTTCGGCCATGGGCGGTGCCACCGGTGCGCGTGAAGTGCAGCGGGCCGCGCCCTATGTCACGCCCACATTGAACTCGCCCCCGACAATGAGTGCAGCCGGGGAACGCGAGGTGGGTGCAGTGGGCACCGGGGCGGGACCGCCTGCATCACGCGGGCCCGTTCGCGATGGAGACATGGGCTACGTACCCGCGACCGTCAACGGCATCGGCTACGGCAACGACGAGAACCGCTCGGTGTTCGGCTACACCAGCGACCTGGGCGACCAGCGCGCAGGACAGAACCTGGGCGAGATCGCTGGCCGCAAGCAGATCGGCGGCGAGGTGTTCACCCCCACGAAGGACGCGGCGCAGTTCCGGACGGAGCAGGGCGTTGCGAGCGCCCTGGCCGAGAGATCTGCATTGTTCCGCAAGGGGTTCGATGGCGAGACCAGCGGCGCGCAGTCAGGACGCATGTCCGCTGGGGCCACTATCGCCGATGCCGACCTGCTGGCTCGCGCTGGCGGCCGCGACCACGTTGCACCCAACACCCAGGAGGCCGCCGAACTGCTGGCCCGCCAGCAGCGCACCAATCTCGCCGGTGCAATCGAGGGCGCATCGCTCGAAGAATCGATCACCGCGGCACGCGAGAGCGCTGGCCGCAGCGCGGCATTCGGCGAAGTCCTGGCCGAAGAGGACATGGCCCGCAACATCGGTCGCACCGAAGGCATGGGCGCCGGCATGCAGTCGCGGGGCTTCGATGCGGCAATGGGAGAGTTCGGCCGCAGGGGAGTGCAGGCCGGTGCCACCAACCAGCAGATGCGCACCGCTGCCGAAGGTGTCGCGATGCGCGAAGGTGGCGACCTCGGCGACCTGAACCGCCGGCTCGCGCGCGTCGGCGTCGGCGAGCGGCTCGGCCACTCGGACGTCGTGAACCTGCTCGGAGACCTGGCCGGCGTCGACACAGCCACTGTCCAGGGGATGCGCCGCCTGACCGTGGCCAGCGAAGGTTCACGGCAGACAATCACGTTTGACGCAAATCCAGAAGCCAAGGAACGCGTGATCGCCGCGCTGGATCTCAACGAGAAGACCGCTGACGCCCTGCGTGGCCGCGAGGGCGGGTTTCGCCTCAGTGCCGCACTCGACGCCGACGGCTCGGTCGCCTACGGCAACATCGAGTCCGGCGGTCAGGTCTACCTCGTGGACCGTACCAACATCGAAAGTTCGTTCAGTGAAGTCTCCCGCTCAAGTCTCGAACTCGGCGGCGGCCGCGCCCAGTTCGACAACCCCGAGCAGTTCGAGCAGCAGCTCGATCGGGTGTTCGAAGGATCATCTCTCTACACCGGTATCGTCAATGAGCGCAATGACGTTGCATTGACCGCAATGTCACTAGGGTTGAGCCGCTTTTTTAGCGAGCGGGGACAGAGTGTTGAGGGATCCAGTACAGAGGCTGTCCAGTACTCGATGGGCGGAGGTGGAGAGTTGGGAGTGGGATCTCCGTCAAAGGGTATCCCGTTGAGCGGTTCGGCAACAGTGAGGTTTGGAACAAGCAAGCAGGAGGCAGACAACCGGTCTACTTCCGTGAACTTGGCTGTCGACTATGCGCGTGATGCAGTCCTTTCGGCACGCACGGAGGCTGTCGCCACGGTAAGAGCTAGATTTGGAATATTCACCGATGAGAACGAGAGTGAAGTTCGCAGCGCCATCCTGCGGCAGCTTCGTCTCGGGATAGAGGAGCGTCTTGAGGAGACAAGGGATGCCGCCCTCTCCGAGTCACAGAACGCTCGTGCAGGACATGACGTCGAGCCAACCTTCGCAACAAGAGAGCGCGACCGCCGAGACAATGAAGACGCCGAGGGCGACCAAGTCTCGAAGAGACAAGGGACGATAAAGCGATGAATACGCCTGCTGGTTATTCCTTTGCGGCCGCTCCCCAGCGATTGCCGTGCACGTCATGAATCGCCGAAAGCATGGGAAGTCCAGTTCCCGGATTGGAACGTCCTTCGGAACAAGAGTCCTGTTCGTGGGCCAGCGCAACACCGTAGGTAAAGTGAAGCGTGCCCTTGCCGGTGATTCCGGTCAGGACATCCGCGAAATACCACCGCACGTTCCTGGCCATGCGGCGAAGCAGCGAGATCGACTGGTTCATGCGAGCCTCCTCAAGCGTGGCATCCGCCAGGCGATTATGCCACGCGTTCAGGAGGGGAGCGAAACCAGCAACTTCGAGTTGGGCGGCGCCGAGGGCATGTTGCTGCGCGAGCCCACCCGAAATGTCGGAAAAGACCAGTAGTGGGCGCAGCAGCAGCGGTTATGGCGAACTGTTGGCTCACGGCAGCCGCGGCCTTCGATCTGCCTCCAGGCCTCCTCTACGCCATTGCTGAGGTCGAGAGCGCTATGCGGCCAGCCGCCATCGCGCACGCAAACAACGGAACGCATTCTGTCGGCGTCATGCAGATCAACTCCACCTGGTTCGATCGCTTGAGCGAGTTCGGCATTTCCGAGAGTGCACTGAGAGAACCGTGCATCAACATCCGTGCCGGTGCCTGGATTCTCGCGCAGCAGGTGAGGCGGTACGGCCATTCGTGGGAAGCCATCGGCGCCTACTACGCAGGCCCATTCGATGCAACGGGCCAACGCTGGCGGTTGGAACACTATTCCGGCTACGCCAATCGTGTGCTGCGGGCTTGGAAACGGCTGCGCGCTCGTGCCGGGATGAGCAATGCTAGCCGGTAGGATGATCTCATTCCTCCTGTGGCTCAGATTGGTGGCGTAGCTGATTGGAGCGGAGCCCCGGCACGCGCATGTTGGCCACGCCAGCATTTTTCGCGGAAGTCACCAGATATCCAGAACCCTGCAGTCGTCGATGTGATCGACACTCCGAGGCGTGAACACCGAGGAGCAAGTCGTCGTCGTTCGCTTGCCGCAGCACGTGGTGAGCTTTGCCGAGGCCTGTGTCGGAGGCGGGGACATTAGTCGCGCAGTTCTCGCCGGCCTTGAACTACTCGCAACAACCTTGGTCGAGGAGGATCGACGTCCAGTAGCTCCATCTGCTTCAGGCGAGAAACAGCGGTAGAGAGCGAGTCTGTTCACGGTCGATGCACGTGATGGCTTCGTTGGATTGCCGCATTGCCGTCGGTGACCGCGGACCAGGCATGGGATCAACTGTGCTGCGCAATTCGGGCGCGGGAGATACCCAGTCAGTCGAAGTCGACCGCCGCACCTACGCCGTTGGCAGCCCTGATCAGTTGACCCCTCACGGGCTGCGCAGAAACCGAGACGGCTTTGCCAATTACCTGAAAGGGGTTCTTGGGGAATGTCCCCCAGATCAGGTAGCAGTTGCCCGGCCGCTGATGCGATTCGTAGATCAGCCCGTCCGCGTCAGTGATTCGGTCGTGGAGCGCCTGAGCCCACTGCGTCGTGACGGCATACTCGGAAGTCCACGCGGACAAGAACTCCGGGGCATGCTCCTTCTTGCCATCACTCGCGAGGTTGTAGACCTGCGGCCGTCGCAGGTCTATCAGTTGGAAGGCGCGCGTGGTCTTCACCTTGACGTGAATCGACCAGTGGTCTCTGAACTGGGAACCAGCTTTATGGATTCGTGAGTGATGCCGCGAAGGATGACTTCCCACAAGGACACTTCCCTTGTGGCGGCAACGTAGGCTATCGGAATGGTCGCCCCTCCCGACTTCAGGGGTGCAAAGCGAGTGTGCGCGGGTGACGCATAGCACTCTTGAGCGTACTGGACCGCCTGTGTGGCATCACTCGCCCGGAGGGTTCTCCACACCGGCTTGCCGGCAGCGAGCGTGAAGCGCATTCGATCGGAGCTCCATGCGGACGCGGCATTGTCGAGTTGCGCGGTTGTCGGCGGGAGGAGAACTGCCACACTAGTCCCGATCGTGCCAGTGCTCCATTCTGGCAGCCTCGACTACCTTGTTCCGTTCACCCTGGAGCCAAGTGGCCAGGGGAGTTGCGCCAGACAGGAGTTTGAAGTTTGGTTCCAGGAACCACTTCAGATAAGCCCAGCCCCTCTCATCCTTGCCGAGTGATGAGAGAACCTTGGTCATTTCCTCGAACGGTTTGCCCGACCCGTCCAGCTGAAACGCAGGGTAGTGCCAGGACTTGCCAGAGCGAACCCCAAAGAGGCGACCCGCACCGCGCAGATCCTGTCCAAGCTGACTGGCGTTGGTGGTCGTGGAGCCATACCGCTCGGCCAGCTGCTCGCTGGTAAGCATGGGTGTGCTGGCGAGCATGTCGCTCTGTGCCTTGAGAAGGAGCTCGCGATTGCGCGGTTCCTTGGCGTTCTCGACGGCTCCTTCGGAAACAGGTTCCCCGACAGCGTTCGGGGTGGTAACCAGCTCCGGTTCTGTAAGGCGAGCGCGCGCCAATGGCGTATCAAGTGCGGCGACGAAAACCGTGTCCATCACTCCTCGCTGAATCTCCTGGAGGAGATCAGACAGGCTGTAGCGCCGGATGGAGAGCTTCCTTTCACCCGGAACGATGTGGCCGACCTGCACCATCGGGGGCTTGCGGTGAAAGGAGATCCCGCCAGAAGACACCCGAAATCGCGGTATGGAAAAGGACTTGAACGTGTATGTACTCGGAAGGATCAACCTGTGCGACACGGGATCCCGCCCAAAGTACAGATAGTCACACTTGTGCGTGGTGGTCCACAGCGCCTTGAAGGTAGTCACATTCAGGCGTCGGACATCCAGCGCTTCATTCGCGCTGCCGGATTTTGTTACGGCAGCCACGTAGTGAGGGGCCTCATGGCCAGAAGCAGTGATTGTAGACATATTCAGCTCTTAACGTCTTAGTGTCTTAGAATCTTTCTATAGGTTCCGGGCCGGGGAAGTCAATAACCGAGTGCCCGATCTGGCGAGACCCTCGGATTCGGGGGGAGGCGCCGGAGAGGCGATCCCACGGTGATCTCGGCGGCCTCGGGCCGGATAGACGAAGTCCCCCGGCGCTCTTGGGTCACCGTGTGCCGGCTACCGGGCGCCGAATTCACAAAACATAGCAATGACTGCGCGAACCGTGACGAGGCGCGATACGTACAAGGGCGCTGTAGAGTGGCGAGCTGAGCAATGGCAGATCGCGACGAATCCACTGGGAAGAGATAAGGCAGAACTATCGGATCAGATACGTAGCGCTTACTTAGCCTTCTTGCGATGTGCCAATCGTCGTCGTCGCCCGAAATGAGGTGAATCCTTCAGCGGCATTGAGGTCTTTGGAAACTTCGTCCGCAAGCGACGAGCCATATCGCCAATCGGCAGGTCCAGCTTCATAGCGGATTCGATAACAACGGCCGCTGCTTGCCGGTGATCAGAATCACCAAGGAGACACTCCGACAAGCCCTTCTCCGTGACAGGGATGTTCAGGGTTCGAAGAGTTTGATGCCAAGCCACAGGCGCGTACTTCATTGCCATCTGGAGAAATCCATCGGCAGGGCCAACGGAGCTTCGGCAGTAGCTCTCGATTCCGTGCGCCAGCTGATCGACTATCGGTGCAACAACGGATTCGGCGAGATCTGGACGCTTCTCTCCAAGAATTGCCAAGGCAAGTCCACCGAAGTCCCAACTGACCATGTCGTGGGAAGCAAGTGGCAACAAACCACCCTTTGCCAGGTGCGCGATTCCAGCGTCTGGCACCATCAGCATCAATCGTGGCGGAAACACGACAATTCGGTGTGCACGGTCTGTGATGAACTTCTTGACGAGATGCTGTGTGGGTTGGCCGGAGTACAGCGTTCCAAGAAGTACCTCGGTTTCGTGGTGCATTCGCTTCCAGTCATCCCCAATCGCCAAGTCGAGCCGTTCCCAGTCTATCTGGTCGATGACTGCGTGGTGCTTCCTCGGGGCAGTTCTGAGCAGAAAGCTCAAGAAGAACGCGGCGGACTGGAAGTGGCGTGGAGGGATGGAGGATATGGCGCGCGCGACTTCCTTGGGGTCGACGAGATCGCATAGCTTCCGTGCAATTGCCCGATGACGCGGTGTCGGAGCATGCTTTCCAACCCATACCCCTAAGATGTCAAAGACGCGAAGAACCGTGGAAGCGAAGTCCATGCTGAGCTGATGGAATCCCTCGATGGGGTCCTTCCGAAGTACTTGCTGCGCCGTCGGTACGAAGAGTTCAGCCAGTTCAAGGGTCTTGTCCTCGTCCCAGCGCAGGACGGACGCGCAGAACGTGGCGAAAATGTAGGCATCCTCAAGAAATGCCGGGTGCGTCGCGAGCAGACGTAGCTGACCGTAGTCGATAGCATCTCGAATGGCGTCGTTGATCGGGGGAACGTCCGCATACTTGACGCTGTTCAGCAGGTGCGCCAACCCATATGCGGTATCCGGCGTCGCGCTGGAATATACAGAGGCGAGCTTCAGCGCGTCGGCGTTTGCTACGACGTTGACAGCGATGTTCTTGTCCTTTTGCACCAGTCCATTGAGGAGATGCCCAAGTCCGTATGCACCTTCGAGCGGATCGGATAGCCACGCCGAAAGCTTAGAGGCGTGGGGCCCGATCACCGCGGTAGCGCCCCCGTCGGAGAATTCCCAGAGATCAGAAAGAGCCATGGCGGCCGCTCCGCGTTCTGTCCCTTGAGCCGTCCAACATCGCGCCACGATTCTGGCTACGCCGTCTTGGGTGAGAAGGCGCGTCCATATGTAGTTTCCGCTCCCGAAGCGAAGCTCATGAATGAGTACACGAATCCCGGCATACGGGGTCTGAGGGGAGCAGCATATGCCCTCGACCATCCTGGCGATCACGGCGGACCCATCCGTGTTCGCCCCTTCGAGCAATCGCTTAAGGACGACGGATGCGAAGCGCTGATGGGGTGTGCGGCAGTCTTCAAGGCTGATGATAAGTCGTTGCTGTTCAAGGAAGTCGAGGTGCTGCTGCAACCCGGCGGTTTCGATATCGGCGAATGCGCAGACGGCAGCAATGTCTTGCGTACCTGCGCGGGCATCTCGCGTTGCCAGTTGGCGTATAGAAATCGCTGCAAGCACCAGATCGGCGCCGGCGGCGCGGGCAGTATCAGCAGCCAGTCCGGATCTGCGCCAACCACCACCGAGGATGAAACAGAACTGCCAAGGGCGCTCGGCTGAAGTCTCGGCTTGGTCGATGCGCTCGCCGATATCCGTGGTCATCATGTGTTCGCCGACCTCGTCGTCGGCAAGGCGCACAGCTTTCATTGTCGACGTTAAGTCCTTGCGAAGAGCTGTGGCAATGGTCTTTACGGCTCGTATTGCATTCAGCGTGATTGCACCTCGGTGGCTAATCCTCTCGGTTGAGTTGTGGGTCGACAGGATTAGCTGAGTCGGGCTGGCCTGGAGCTCGAGGCGAGCAAGGGCCGATGGTCGCAGAAGGTGGGCGTCATCTAACAGATACAAGCATTTCTGGGTACGAAGGGTTTCTGGGAGCGCGACATGGTCATCCTGAGGATCAAGAAGTCGTAGGATGGTGTAGCCGGAGTTTGTTAACTCTCGTGCCGCCTGGTAGGCGCAGATCGACTTTCCGGAGCCGGGTTCCCCAATTACGCGTGCCGCATGCGCAATGCGTAGCTGGGACAGGACGGAATCTACCTCTACCAGCCTTGGGCATGCCGCGGCGTCCGAGGGCCCAAGTGCGCGCCCCATGAGTGCGGGCCCTAGGCCGCGATCATCAGCAAAGGCAACGAGCTCCCATGGACTGAGGGGGTATCTCCCGGGCGATTGGGGGCGCCATTTACCGTCACTTCGCAATAGGTAACCGAGGCGCCCTGCAATTTCAGGGAGACCACGCAATGCCGACAGGATCTGAGGGAGGTTGTCGGCGTGCTCGGGGTAGAACTCCGCAATGACCTCTGGTTCACCGACCATCATGGCCTGGATGTCTTCCCACCCGAGCACATCCATGCCGAAGAGCCCTTGAGCTTCCCTTTGGACTGTCAGCTCGCGGGCCTTCTGTTGCAGGTGAGTGTCGGTTGGCGCGGTGGTCGCGAAGATCCAGAAGCCGAGAGGTGGAGTGAAGGCTTCCGCCTTTGTGAGCTCTTTAAGGACTTCGGTCCACTCAACTGTGCTGCCATAGTTCGCCTCTTTCCCTTTGCATTGCACGCCGTGGAACTTTGTACCTTCGCCACTGGGTCGACCGTAGATGTCTACGCCCTGTTGAGTCTGGCCGCGGCGACCATGCTTGTGTGCAAGGGGATCCTTGAGTACACGCTTGAATAGCGCATGACAGAGATCTTCGAAGGTCCCCCAATCCTTTGGAGGAGCGATCTGTTTCGCACGGAATTGCATTGATAGTGTCTTGCGGCGAGGCGGGTGTCGCTGGAACACCCATATGTACTGGCGGGAAAGCTGTTGCTAGGGTCGGCCGGCGGCGTTTCCTCAGTCAAACTTGATGTCGGGTCGCCAAGCCTTGATGACCGCGTGGAACTCGGTCTTGTAGCCGAGCGTATCCGGATACGCCTTATGTGGACCGGCTAGGTACGACAGGATCGTGAGCATGTCTTCGCCGATCTGTTCGTCCACCGCCCAGAGATCAAGCATGTCCCACCTCCCCATGGTCTGGCTGTTCCACCAGGCGAGCAGGAAGTCGGCAACCCGGCGGCTCTGACCGCTGTCGTTTCGTGCAATGGAGAAGAGGCGTACTAGGGCAGCTTGCTCCTGGGCACCAAAACCGTTCTCCAAGCGTGCCTTCAAGGCTTGAACACTCGGATCCAACTGATTCATGGCCTGTCGTCCTTGAAGGTTCTATCGGCGAACGCGTCGTTGTGCCGGCCGCCTCGCCTTGGCTGCTGGAGTTCTTCTACGGGATTCTGCCCTTGAAATCGTACCCGGTTTTTTTGGTCCTGCTTTTGCCTTGGCGCGTCCCATCTTTCCGCCGGGCTTCGTCTTCGAGGTAGTCCTTGGTAGTCGATGGGCTCTCCGACGGAGCCGGTCGTCGGCGACGGCCAGCGCAGCTTTGAGTTCAAGCAAGTCGGCCCGGAGGCGCTGCTGATCCTCCTCCTTCTTCTGCAGCAAGGCTCCAGCGTCAGCCAGTCGCTGCAGGTACTGGGTCCGCTGCCCTCGTAGCTCCTCGAGGAGAGTCTGCAGGCTCAATACCTCCGCTCGCAGGCCACGAATCAGTGCTTCTGTGCTTTCCCCATTCGGACCATCTGCGGTTCGTCGGGCGAGAGCTGCCTGCAGCAGCAGTGCCGCTCGGTGTACTTCCGGCGTCAGGCCTACGGCCGGTGACTCGGCGCGGTTGAGGCGTTCGCCAAGCTCGGCATACCAGGCGCTGAGATACGTGACGACCGAGTTCGGTGACCCACCGCCCAGCAGCGCCTGAATGGCCTCGATCGTGGGCCGGTGGCCACTACGCAGGATCTCGTCGGCTGCAGCGAATACTTGGTCGCGCCCGGCCTTGGGGCTTCGTCGGCTGGGCGGGGTTGGGTTCGCTGCAGACACAATATAAATATACATAGAGACTATGTAGGAAAACTACTCCCCTGCTCTGTTTTTAAGGTCGTGCTATGTAGAACATATGACGACCATAGGAGACCGACGAATCAGCATTCGGGGTGAACCAACGTAGATGGGATCGCTACTTCTTGGTCTTTCGGCGCGATTTGGCTGGGCGCTTTCTGGAAGTAGCTCTACGGCGCTTCTTACGCTTCGGACGTGGTTTCGCCAGCGAAGAGACGTCCAGCAGCACAACGGCAGGTTGTGGCGCGCCTGGCGAGCGACCCGAGATTCGGTCAGCTAGAGCGCGCAAATGGGCAATCAAACCCCCAATGGATAGGGTCTTGCGGCCGGACCGCCATCCTCGCGGCCGCGGAGTCTGGTGGACCAGAAGCAGCACCCCCCAACGATGGTCGCTGTGGCGTAGGTATTGCTTGACGAGCTGATCCGTTAGCGCCGACTCCAGCTCCTGGACCGACCAGCTTTCCACCACCTTTATTTCAACGGAGGCTGTCGCCTGGGTTTCGCTTACTCGCAACCGGATGTCAGGTTCCTTCTCCTGAGCCACATGGGACTCGCGCTCAACGGAAAAGCGCTGTCGAGCCCCAGTGCGAAGTGTAGCTGCCATCCAGTTCTGGACGGCAGTCTCGCCTTTCTGGCTAGCGAGCGTCTGGCCCTGCTGAAACTCGTCATTCAGCAGATCCTGCTGCAAGTCCTCTAGGAGTGCGATCGCATGGCGGCACAGGTCGCGAGAGCTCCGGGGCGCAAAGGCCCTTTCGGCCTCAAATTGCGCGATGTCCTCTGGTCTCCAGGGATCGAACTCGGCATCCCGTTCGGCTCGCTGGCGCGCAAGCAAGAGCGCACGATTTGGGCGTAGCGGGCTCGCCTTGTCTTTCGCTAAGGAGCGCAAAGCGTTGTAGGTCGCCCGACCGGGCCGCCGGGAGAGAAATTCAATCAGGCTGCCGCGGGCATGCTCAGCGTCGAATCGATTCGGACCGCTGCGAAATCGGGCGCGACCGTCTGGTCGTTCGTCCTCCTTCACCCTGATGTGAGCGAAGGCGAGCCTCATCAGCGCGAGAAGGTCCTGAAACGGAAGTGACGCCGGGATCTCGGATTTGCCTGTCCAGCCGTCGCCCACAACCCGCGAAAGTACCAACCGAACCAGATCATCGCTCTTGGCGCGGGACAAGCGAGCCAGTACCTGCTTCAGGGCCCCGACTCCCAGCTCAGGTCGAACCCTAAAAATGGCCTCCAGGTCTGACACCAGGTTTGGCACGTCCTTCCCCTTGCGAGTTCGGGCAAGGAGCCAGGGAATAAGGTCTGCCGGCACCTCACCCGCCTCGATCAGGATCATCAGGATCCTGGTGCGCGTGTCCGGAGCGAGATTTGTTTGCTGCGTCAGCAGGCGATACAGGCTGGGTGCAGTGAGCTTCTTGATTTCCGTACTGGCATGAGACACATCCTGCAGCACGCTCAAGTGCTCTACCGGTGGCTGCGCAAGGATCTCCCCTTCGAGTTCTTTCGAAAGCACCTCACGCACGGCGCGGGGCCAATGCGTCGCCAGCGTGTCGATGAACGTGGGAAACCCGTTGATCTCGAGCGTGCCATAGACCACGGCCCGGCGCGCGAGTGGCTCGCTCAGGGATCGCGCCCAATCTAGAGAACTTGCGGCCTCCAGTGACACACCGGCAATCCCGATGAGGTCAAAGTTCCGCACGACATTCCGCTCGTTGCTCGCCCGCTCGCTCTTCGGTGTCGGATCCCACTGTCGCCAGAAACGTGCAACGGCCAACTGAAAATAGGCGCTCGCCTGTTCGCCGACCAAGGAGACCAGCGGCTGCATAGAAGTCATTGCATAGCGGTTGCGATTCCCTTGCGCGCGCGAGAGACGGTTCCACAGGTGGAAGATGCGGCTATCGATGTTTTCTCCGACCAGTGGACCGACGTCGCGAAGCTGGGACGGATCGGCCTTGATGCCGTTGAGGAACTCCTGCCAACTGCGGTCATTCGCCTCGCGCTTCAGCCTCCCGCTCTCCTCCATCGCAGCGAGCTCGGCATCATCCTGCAGCTCCTGGGGAGATTTGACCCGCGGTGTTTCCCATGCCGAGATCGCGGTTGCCAGCTCCTGGGAGCGGGGCGCGGCCGCTTTCGCGCGTGCAAGCAGCTCGGGGCGGTCCTTCGCACGAGCGATGAGATAGATGACCGCATCAGCGGCGACAAGCCGATCCTCTCGCACCTGCCGAGTGCAGGCATCCTCCACAAGCCAGTCGAGATCCTCCGGCGGCAGAGGTGGCCGGTAGTGAGCCCAGAACAAGCCCGAGAGGCTTTCGGGTCGGATGCCGCCGCGGTCCGGATGATTCGTAACCACATCGACGGCAGCCCAAAGGAGCGCTCGGCGTCGAACGGGAGTAGCCGTCGCCAGCTCGTGCAGCCGGGCGTCCGGCTTTTGGAGGCGCTCATACCGGCAGGTGATGAGGTACGCACGACACAGTTCCTCGGGAACGGCCGCATCGCCGAGCTTCAGGTAGAACGCTGAGCACAGGTCGGACAATCCTCCGGCCGGATCGTCCGAGGTTTGATCGTCGGGATCTTCAGGCAGCAGCCGGACATAGGCATCCAGCATCCTGGAGAGGTCCGCCAAGGGAATGCTCTTGCCTTCAAGACGCTTCACGAACTGCTCGAAGTGCATCTCGCTGTGCGGCTCGGACAGCGTTGCAAGGAAGGCAGCGACGTCTTCCGCGGACAGCAGCCCTGGGTAGTGCAACTCGGCGACTTCCCAGACCATGATGGGCGGGAGTGCCAGGAACGACTTCCGGACATGGTCAACGTAGCGCTGTACCAGCTCTGCCGGTCCCAGTTCCAGGACAGCTCTGCCGCCGAATACGGTGGTCAACGAATCATCGTGGAAGCGCGTGGCAGCCTGAAACGCGATATCCACCAACGACGCCAATCGTCCCTGATGAATGCATTTCAGCAGCAGAGTGCGGACGGAGGCGGCGGCCTGATGCGCGTCCCAATGCCCTTGGATGATCGGCGCGAACTCCGGGCGGACCAGGCGTCGAACCTGGTCGAAGTCGGACACGCCATCCCGGTCCCCGCCGGCCAGTTTCGCAACCAGCTGGCGCAGCGCGGCCTGTGCCACGGCGGGCGGCAGGCTCCCGGGGTCACCGCGCTGAATCAATATGGCCGGATCTCGTCGAACGATCTCGTGACCAGTATCGGCATCCTCGATGGCCAGCCAGGCGGCCGCCTCCTCCATGCTGGGTATGACGACGTCCTCGCCGTAAATCGAGGCAAACATCAGATTGCGAATCACGGCCCGTGGACAGTTCGCTGCGATGAGTTCCTTCAGCCATTGCGCAGTCAGCATGCCGCGCACGGCGCCTTTGTTGTCCTGCGCGAGTCGCGCCACGCCGTCGGTGACGGGGATGAACACGGCACGACTAAGCAGTTCGGCAGTCTCCTGGGCTGACAGGTTTCCCAGTAGCCTGTTCAGCACCAACCCGGGGTGTTCGTGGCTGGCGATGACCGTTCCGCTATCTAACACGAGGACATGCTCGAGCCTTTGGAACGTCAGTCCGGCCCCTACTCGCTTCAGAGCGGTCAGCGCATCGTCGGTGGAAAGCGGGGCGTAGGCAGGCTTCCTGGCGTCCACCTCCGTCGAGAGATTGCGCAGGCTCAACTGCAGCATCTCGGCCAACGTTCCAAAGCGCTGCTTCTCGATCCAGTATTCAACCAGCCACCCCAGATCCAGGGGGCGCCGAGCCAGTCCCATCAGGTCATTGCGCTGCAGCTCGGCAAGAAACGGATCGATGCCCACTATGCCTTGCGCCTGTGCGAACTTGCGCACTCGGGCCTCATCCAGCGGCAGCATCACGAGGACTTCAGGCTCCTCCCGTGCTTCCTCTGAAGCTTCTTCCTCATCCTCGATCCCTTCGAACGAGGAGTCAGAGATTTCGGGGACCGGATCCGTGTGCGCCTTGTCCTGCGGAACTTTCAGCAGCTCGGCGACGAGGGCCAAGTCGCTGCGGAAGTCCCAATCAGAGTGCCGACCGGAAAGCACGAGGTAGGCGCGACCCTCATTGCCTTTCAGACCCTGGGCAATGGCTTCCAGCGCCTTGCGCAGCCGAACCCGGGCCTTCTTTGCCTCATCGATGGAGTCCAGAAAGAACCAGGCGTCCGCGTCCGATGATCTCCAGGCCGCGAGTTCTGCATGCTGGGTCGCCAGGGCCGCATCCAGCCCCGCGGTCCCGACATCCTCCAGCGTTGCATGGAAGCTGACGGCGCCCGTCTTGCCCAAATCGGCGGCTTTCCGCTGAAGCTCCTTGCTCTTTCCGCTACCGGCCTCCGCGAGAATGACAACGCGCCGCTTGCGCAGGACGTCCGCCCACCCCAGGTCGCTGCGGTACTGCGGAAACATCTCGAGCACCTCGAGTTGCTCGACGTCGACGTCCGAGAGCGGCTGAAAACGGCGATCCAGATCGACGTAGACAGGTGGCCCCTTCTTCTTTGTCTTGTTCTTCATCGGCTACCTCTGGCTCGATGTCTATTCAGCCCCTTCCTTGAGGCGATTCACCGAGTCTAGCCTGTGCAGAATGCGCAAGAAACGCGGCGATTCCCGGTCGACCAAGAGGCGGTTGCCGTTGCCGCACCGGGCAGCGCAACGCCCTCTCTGAATAGTCGAACCCTTCACCGTGGAGCGAGGAACCAACCGGTTGGAGCGTGGTCTGCTGTTGCGCTACGGCGGCAATACACAACCCTCAAACCACTACAGACTTTGACGATTCTCTCGCGCGCAGCGATGCGACATCCTTCACCAATGCACTCGTATCAACATGGATAACGGCGCGCCAGCGCCTCGCGGCCAGGCCGCCTGGGCTGCATTGTTCGCAGCCTGGCTGGTTGCACTGTGCGCGTCGCTCGCTGTGCTTTTCGTCGGTGAGGTGATGGGCCAGACCCCCTGCAACCTGTGCTGGTTCCAGCGCGCGTTCATGTTTCCGCTGGCCATCGTGCTGGGCATCGCGGCGCTGCGCGCGGATGCCGGGATCTGGCGCTACGCGCTGCCGCTGGCCGCCGGCGGCCAGCTGGTGGCGGGATTCCACAGCCTGCTGTATTTCGGCCTGATTCCCGAGCGGATCGCGCCCTGCACCGAGGGTGTGTCCTGCACCGACGCCGACATGACCATCTTGGGCGGCCTGCCTCTGCCACTGCTGGCCTTCCTCGCCTTCACCGTCATCACCTCGTTGCTTCTCGTGACCCGATTCAGGAGTTCTACATGACCCGGCGTACCACGCTCGTCCTTGTTTCCGCCGCGATTGTCGTGGTGGGGTTCATCACTGCAGTCTTCCTCTACCGCAACCACGTGCAGGAGAAGACGGTGGTGCAGGCCGAGACCAACGCCGGCGTGATGGTGCGTGCGCACTCGCCCGTGCTGGGACCGGCCACGGCTGCGGTCACCATCGTCGAGTTCTTCGATCCGGCCTGCGAGGCCTGTCGGGCCTTCTATCCCTACGTCAAGCAGATCTTGGCGGCGTATCCGCAGGATGCGCGTCTGGTGATGCGCTATGTGCCCTTCCATGGCGAGCCGTCGATCGCCGGCGTGCAGATCCTCGAAGCGGCCCGGCGGCAAGATCGCTTCGCGGTGGTCCTCGATGCACTGATGGAATCCCAGCCGCAATGGGCCAGCCATGCCAGCCCGGCCCCCGAGCGCGCCTGGGAGGCTGCGCGCGCGGCCGGACTGAACCTCGAACAGGCGCGTGCCCACGTGGCAACGGGTGCGGTGGACCAATTGCTGGAGCAGGAGGTGGCCGACCTGAAGGCCGTGGGTGTTCGCTCTACGCCAACCTTCTTCGTCAATGGCCAGCCGCTGCTCAAGCCGGATCCGCGCGAGTTGCTCGAGATGGTTCGGCGTCAGGCCGAGCGGCGGCCCTAGATACCGGCTTCAGCATCAACTCCGCGGCGGATCAGCGTGTCGGCGTGCCCGCGCGAACCATGCGCCGCATTCCCCACCATGCCACCGGCGCCAGCAGCACCACGCTCCACATGCCCGGCACGTAACGCGGTCCCTCCAGGAACGGGAACACCAGCCAGTGGGCGAGCTCGGTGATTCCCATCGACGCCAGGAAGGTCCACGCGAAATAGCGACCGAGCGGATGCCCCCGGCGCATGAGCCAGGGAACAAGCAGCCAACCGCCCACGGACAGCAGCAGCAGCGCCAGCACCGCTGCTGAGAATGGATCTGGCGTCTGCACGCCAGTCACGGACTGCAGCATGCTGAAGAACCCGAAATGCTTTTCCTCCACCCGGTGGAGCACGAACAGGCCCAGCGCGATCCAGTAGGGCCAGCGCAGCGCCGGCCAGCTGCCGCGATCCGGGAACACGAGCCACAGCAGCAGGCCGCCCAGGAAGCCGGCCGTGAAGATCAGCGAGGTCAGCAGCCCGAATGCGAGATAACCCAGCGTCAGTGTCGCCGTCGTTATCACTGTCGCCACCAAAGCCATCCTGGTCATCCCGCATTCCTCGCCGGCGAGCTCCGCAACCGTACTGCCCCGCGCATCTGCAGGCCTGGCTCGATCTTACCGATGAGGCTCACGTCCGCATGGCGTCGCCGCCCTCCTCTTTCGACCACGACCCGGCATTTGTCGATCGACCGCTGTACTCTTCACTTCCATGCCTCGCACCGCGCGCCGCCGCCCGCTCCCCTCCTCCCGGGCATCGGCTTCCCGTTCCCTCGCCAAACCCCTCTCGGGCATCGGTCAGGTGGTGCAGCGCCTGCGCACCAAGCAGTTTGCCGGGTGCGAGGAACTGCCGGACGTCGTGCTGCGCACCACCGCTGCCAAGGCCGAGAAGACTCGCGAGTCGATCCGTTACAGCTACGCCAGCTGGAAGCGCTGGCTCGCCGCGCAGCCTGGAGACTCGGTGGCGTTTCCGGCCGATCCCGACGCGATCGCGCGTTACCTGCAGGCCCATGCCCCGCCCATCCTCGAGACGCGCAATGGCGGCTTCAAGGTCGACGCGGAGCCGCTGACGCCCACCGGTGAACCGGTGAAGAGTTTCGCCACGCTGCAGCGGTTCCTCGCGGTGCTCGCGACGCTGCACCGGGAAGCGGGTCTCGAGGATCCCACCAAGCATCCGGAGGTGGCCGGCGTATGGCGGGTGCTGCGCCGGGGGCTGCCGCGGCCCAAACAGAAAGGACGGCTTGGCCTTGAAATCCTCTGGAACGCCGTGGCCGCACAACCGGCGACACTGGAAGGCAAGCGCGACAGCGCCATTCTGCTGGTCGCCTACGCGCTGATGGGCCGTCGCTCCGAGCTCGTCGCGCTCGACGACCGCAATCTCGAACGCCACGCCGACGGCTCGATCACCGTGCGCTTCGTGCGCACCAAGACCAGCGCCGAGAGCGAGAACCACCTGCCACCGCCGATTGCCGCGGTGCTGGAGACCTGGCTCGCGGCCCGGCCGGGCAAGAGCACTGCGGTATTCGTGCGCCTGGATCGCGCCGGCACCCATCAGCGTCTCTCGTCGGGCTCGATCACCGACATCATGCGTCGGGCGCTGCGCCGCGCCGGCGCGGATCTGGATGTGTTCAACATCGCGAGCCATTCCGCGCGCATCGGCGCCGCGTATGACCTGGCACTCGCCGGTGCGGCCGACTCGGCCATCATGCGCGACGGTGCCTGGAAGAGTCCCGCCATGGTGGTGGTCTATACCCGCGGTGCCCGCGCCCGCGAAGGCGCCTTGGCCAAGTTTCTGGAAGACCGGCTAGCGGCCAAGCCATGACCTTCCAGGCAGGTTTGACACCACAATACACAGTGTGCTAGATAGCGTATACGCTATCTAGCATCGGCTGCATTCCCCGTCGAATCGGGCTCTAGCAGGGTCCGATTGGCCCAAAGTTGCGTGTATTTCCCCGGATTCCGGCGGCAACGTATTGAAATGACTGACCTGTACGGCGTAGCGTATACGCTACGCCGTCCCGAATAACTCTCTAGGCCCGTCTATTCGCTCTCGCGCTCCAGTCCAGGTTTGCATGCTTAGCTTTCTTGTGATAAGAAGTGTATACACTTCTTATCATGGCGTATTCCTGTGGCTGCGCCCTCCCGAATCCAGATCGCCAAACCGGACATCCTTCGTCACTTCGACGGGTTGCCGGCGCGCATCTTCAAGCCGGCTGACCTAGCCTCGATCCTGGTCGAGCAGCGCGGCTTCTGGCGTCTGGCCCAGTCGACCACCACCGACACATTCATCGATTTCCTGGTGCGCACCGGACGACTGAAGGCCTATCACTTCAACTTTCCTTCGCGGCAACTCGATCTCTACACGTGGGGCCACGCGCCATTGCTGGAGATCCTGCTGACGCTGCGGCCACGGTCCTTTCTCAGCCACTACACCGCGGTACGCGTGCATGGCCTGACCGAGCAGGTCCCCAAGAACATCTACGTAACCCATGAGCCCGCGGAGATCTCCGCGAGGCGCTCCAGCGCGCTGACCCAGCAGGCCATCGACGCTGCCTTTCAGAAACCCGAGCGCATCACGCAGGAGGTCGCGCTGCTCGGCGAGTCGCGCATCTGCATGATCAACGGCGTGGGCACGGACCAGCTCGGCGTTACCGACATGCAGACCCTCGACGATTCCGGCGAGGGAGCGCGCGTGCGCGTGACCACGCTCGAGCGCACCTTGCTGGACATCACGGTGCGCCCCGGTTACGCCGGAGGTGTGGCCGAGGTGTTGCAGGCCTTTCGTGAGGCACGCGACAAGGCATCGGCCAACCGGCTGCTGGCCATGCTGCAGCGTCTGGGCTACGTGTATCCCTACCACCAGGCGCTGGGCTTCTATCTCGAGCGCGCCGGCTACAACGCCACGGTGCTGGAGGCCTTTCGGGAGATGCCGCAGCCGTTCCGCTTCTATCTCACGCACGGCATGGGAGAGACCGACTACGTGCCGAAGTGGAACCTATGCATCCCCAGGGGGCTGTAGTTTCGCGGCCAGCTCCAGCACGAACCCGAAATAGAAGCCGAACTCGCGCAGCGCACCGCCAGCCTTCAACGTCTGTAGGACCGCGGGAAAGCTCGCCTCGTGCAATGCCCGGTAGTTCGGCAGCAGCCTGAGAAACTCCAGCGGCACGTGCTTCGCGTCGAACACCTTGCGCAGCAACGCCCGGTTCTCCGCTGTCGTCATGTCCACACCCGCCTCGGTGGCCAGCAGGTGGATGTCCACGAAATCCCGCGCCCTGGAGGACGCCTCGCGGCCGCGCTTCACGATGGGACCGTATTCGCTCATCTGCTGGCACAGCGCCCGCAACTTCTCGGCCAGGATCATCGCGGGCGAGTACACCAGCACCTGGTAGCCGTGGAAATCGATGCGCTGGCGACCGTCGAGATACTCGAAGCGGCTCACGTCGATCAGGAACTTCCTGCCCTTGCCGAGGCTGAGCGCGTTGCGGCGCATGGCCTCGAGGTCATCGCCCAGTTCGCGCACCTGGTCGCGATCGATCAGCTTGAACTCGATACCGTAGCCACCCCAGAACGCGCGCAGCTCCTCGCTCACCTGTTCAGGTTCGGGCTCGATCCTGAAATCAAAGGCGTGCAGGCCTGCCTCGGCATAGGTGCGCGTCAGCGAGGCCTCGACCCGCGTGCGGAACGCCTCGATGCCGCCGGGAAAATCCGCCTGCATCGAGAAATCCACGTCCACCGATGCGCGGATACTGACTCGATGGATCAGGTCCAGCGCATTGCCGCCCTTCAGCACCAGCGTTTCCATCAGCAGGTCATCCGCGCACATGCCGATGACGGCAAGCTCTTTGATGTGCTGCAGACTCCAGCGCTCGCCGCCGGCGGAAGACTTCGATGTGCTCATGTCGCAGTGGGCTGATCCGGATCCCGCAGTGCCATTCCTGGAACGCAGGGTATCAGCGACCGTCCGGATCCGGGAGAACACTGCGGCTCCCGACACCGCCCGCAGTGACTACAAGTGCGATTCAATGGCCTCGCACGCGAGGCACCGCCGGAACGCAGGCGCACACCGATCCAGCACGATAAGCGCGGAGCAGTCGACGCAGCGGCCGGAAGCCAGTTCGTCGCCGCGAACCAACGCGAGCACCAGGAATACGGTGTGTTCGAAGCTGATGCGTGCGCCGGGTATCAGACGCCGGTAGGTCTCGAAGGCCTCGCACAGCGCCTCCCCCCGGCGCATGCCCGGCAACTCGCGTGCCGGGTCGGCCAGGGGTCCGTCTGGCATGACCCCGTGCAGGTAGCACATGCTCGCCAGCAGCCCACTCTCCTGGCGCATGCGCGCCGAACGGACGAAGAAGGTGGTCACCCCGGGGGAGCGGCCGCGGTGCCGGATCAGCGTCTTTCGGCCCTCTGCCGCGTAGGAGCGGTACAGCTTGCGGATCCGGTCTGCGGACAGCCCCGTCCACGTCTGGATGGTCTGGGTGCGCGCCTCCAGTGCAATGAAACGCAGCGCCAGATCGTAGCGCTGGCGGTCACGGCTGTAGCGGTCGTCGGAGATCCTCATGCGCGGTTCCGTCGAAATCAGCTATTTCATAGATTATTAAAAGTGGTAAAAATAACCCACTTTTATCTTTTCTCTAAATAGCTGCGGGAACACCGCTCAGGGAGAGCTCATGGACGGGTATACGGCAGTCACTCCGCCACAGGGAGCGCTGGCGGGCCAGTGGCTTTACGACGGTTCCCTGGATGAAGTGGTCGAGATCAATCGGCACTGCATGGATCTGCTGGTAGGGATGTCCGAGCACCCGCTGCAGACCTCGGCTGCGGTGTTTGACGGCTACGCCTCCGCATGGCGCGAGGTGACGGAAGCCGCACGGGAGCAGCTGGCTGCCAGCCCTTGTCTGCTCGCGGATGCGCAATTCGGGGACGAAGGCCGATGGCGCAACGCCATGGAGCGCGACTTGGAGGTACTCCCCGCCAACCAGACTCCGGCGTTCGTTGGGCGGGGCGCCGAGGACTTCATCCGGCGCGTGCTGGTATTTGGCTGGCACTTGGCGCGTGCCGACCGGCAGCTCGCGCGCATGGTGCTCGGCATGTCGCCGGCGGTTGCTGCACAGATGGCGCGGCTGCGCTTGCGCGACATGGACTGGCTCGCCCAGCACCGCGCCGGCTGGGTGCGTCCGCGCTGGGAACTGCAGCCGCGAGTGTGGCGAAACCTGTTGGTTGCAGCCGGACGTGCGGAGGAGGACGAACTACTGCACTTCCGCGCTCGCGGCCTGCAGCTGATGGCAGCGGCAGCGTTGCCTGCCTGCCGGGGCGCCCCGATCAGGCCACGGCAGTCCCCCCGTTCGCAGACGCTTCGCGCTCCTGCTTGATCCGGTCGAACACTTCTTCGCGAAAGACTCCCACGTGCTTGGGGGCATGAATGCCGAGGCGCACCTGGTTGCCCTTTACGCCAAGGACGGTGACCGTCACCTCCTCGCCAATCTGCACGGCCTCCCCGACCTTGCGGCTCAGAATCAACATGCGGTCACCCTCCGTGGCAATTGAGCTCGTGGCGAAGCGCTGTAGTTACCGGGTATCGCCAACGCAGTCAGGCTGGCACCGATCCGGTTGACCCATTCTCCGAGCAAGGCGATGCATCCGAAAATTGTCCAGTTGCGCATTGTGCACACAATTGCCCTCTTGACTCTGTAGCGGCTTCAGGGTGCCCAATGCACCGATGACTTGATCGCACCGCAGGCGCGAGGCCGATATCTACCAGCTCAAGGCCGTGGTCGCGTCAGCACTTGGCAGGAGAACTTGGAAATGACGACCCCTGACGGAGACTCCCCGATGAGGCGCGTGGTGCTGCTGATCGCCGTCGTGACCGGAATGGCAGCACTCAGCGGCTGTAGCGCGTTTCGGTCGTCGCAGCCCAACTCCTATACGGAGGCGCTGCAGGTCTGCCGCTTCAAAGCCAACGGCAATCACCCGCGGCGCACGCCGCTGCCGGCCACCAATCCGCGTGTCGAGAGTTGCCTCGCGCGAGCCGGCTGGAGTCCAGATGGCACCCGCCTTCCTAATGCGCCGGCCCAGTCCAGCAAATGAATGCAGCACATTTCCGGGCCTCGGTGAATCGGCCTGCCGCGATGCACCATCCGCGGCCGGGAATCGCCGCTTGACCCTGTAGTTACTTCAGGGTTTCTACTAGAGCCATGCATCGCGTAGCCGCACACAGGTCCCCTCGCCGGTCCGGAACTGGTTCCCGGTCCGCTGACTTTGCGGGTTGCTGCCCGGGTGGCGGGGTACACTAATTCGAATGCGTGCCCTGTCGCTCCATCGACGAGCTGTCGTGCTGCTGCTGTCCAGCGTCCTGCTGGTCTTGCAGGTGGCGGGCGCGCATCTGCATCTGTGCCTCGACGGCCAAGCCCCGCGGCTGCAGGTCCATGTCCTAGAATCCCCGCTCAATGGCATCTCGGCGCAGGCCGGCGTGCAGCATGTCGATGAGCTGGTTTCCCTGTCGGGTGACCGTTCGGTACGCGATCCATCCGGGCAGTTCGATCTGCCGGGGATGTTGCCTGCCACCATCCTCTGGAGCCTGGCGGCGGTCCCGGTTCTCGCCCAGCGTATTCAGTTGCTGACAGACGCTCCGCCTGGAGCTTCCCCTCAAGAACTCTTGCCGCCTCTGCGCGGCCCCCCGCTGACGACGCAAGCCTGACGTCTGTCTCGCCCCGCGTTCCGTTCGAGGATCGCCGGGCGCCTTGGGGAGCGTGCCGCTACACGGCACCTATCAGGAGTCTGCTGAATGTCTGCGTTTCTTGTTTCCGCCCCGGCGTGGAGAACACGCCTGCGGCATTGGTGTGGAGCCATCCTGCTGAGCGCAGGTCTGGTCACACCGCCTCTGGCTGGCGCCGCCGCAGCCGAACTGACGCTGCGCGATGCCATCAAGGCCGCGCTTGATCGCAATCCGGACTTGGCCCGATTCCAGTTTGAATTGCGCGCCAACGATGGTCTGCGTGAACAGGCTGGATTGCGGCCGGGGCCGGAGGCCGGCTTCTCGCTGGAGAACTTCGGCGGTACTGGTGACAGCAAATTCCTGAAAGGTGCCGAGGCCACGCTGTCGTTGTCGCAGGTGATCGAACTCGGCGGCAAACGCGAGGCGCGCCTTGGCGCCGTGGATGCGGGCCGCGACACGATCACTGTGGCGCGGCAGGCGGCGCAGCTCGACGTAGTGGCCGAGGTGACCCGGCGCTTCATTGCGGTGGCCGAGGCCCAGGAGAAGGTCCTCCTTGCCGTGCGCGCGACGGAAATCGCAGCCACTACGGCAACCGCCGCCAACGAGCGCGTGGAGGCCGCGCGCGCTCCACACGTCGAGCTGGACCGCGCACGGGTCGCCGAGCAGCGCGCACGCCTGGAACTGCAGAGTGCTCGCTCCGGTCTCGAGGCGGCACGCCAATCCCTTGCGGCCATGTGGGGTAGCGACAACGCTTCCCTCAATGGCCAACCGCTGGGCAATGTGCAAGGCGCCCTGTTCTCAATGCCGACCACCGGTGACTTCGCGGCGCTGGTTACGCGCCTCAGCCAGAACCCGGACTTCCTGCGCTTTGCCACCGAGGAGCGGCTGCGCGAGGCCGAGCTGCGCCTGGCGACCACGCAGCGCCGCGCGGACCTCACGGTCGGTGGCGGCGTGCGGCGCCTGCAGGCCGACAAGGATTTTGGCCTCGTGGCCTCCGTCTCCATACCGCTGTTCGCAGGAAAGCGCGCCGAAGGCGCGATCAAGGAGGCGGCGGCGCGGCGCGATGCGGTCGGAGCCGAGCGTGAAGCGGCACTCACGCGCGCCAAGGCCGAGCTGTTCGCATTGCACCGCCAGCTGACGGATGCGGTGGCCATCGTGCAGTCGCTCGAGTCCACCACGATTCCGACGATGGAGGAGGCGCTGACCGAAACGCAGTACGCCTTCGAGCGCGGCCGCTACAGCTATCTCGAGCTCGTCGATGCGCAGCGCGAGTACCTGGCCGTCCAGAGCGAGCGCATCGATGCCAGCACGCTGGCGCAGATCCTGGCTAACGAGATCGAGCGGCTCACCAACGCGCCGCTGGCCCCGTGACGATCACCTCACCACACTTTCCAGAGCACCAAACCATGATCACAAGAATTCCCCTGGCGAGCGCGGCACTGCTCGCACTGATACTCACCCTGAGCGGCTGCGGATCCTCCGATTCCGGCACCAAGGTCGCCGAAGGCGCGGCCGCGGAAGCGGGTCACGAGGAAGCCGGGCACAAGGAGGGCGAGCACGAAGAAGGTGAGCACGAAGGCGAGGAAGGTCGCGTGCACCTGACCGCCGAACAGATCGCGGCCGCCAGCATCGGTATGGCGGCCGCAGGCCCCGCGAACATCCGCGAAAGCCTCAGCGTGTACGGCGCCATCGCGCCGAACGCCGAACGCGTGCGTGAGGTGGGAGCCCGTTTTCCCGGCGTGATCTTCAGCGTCGAGAAGAAGGTGGGCGACACCGTGCGGCAGGGCGAGACCCTGGCGACCGTGGAAAGCAACGAGAGTCTTCGCACCTACCAGGTCACTGCACCATTGGCCGGCGTGATTACCCAGCGCAATGCCAATACCGGCGAGCAGGCGGGTGATCACAGCCTGTTCACCGTGGCGGATCTGTCCACCGTGTGGGTGGAGCTGTCGTTGTTCCCGCGGGATCGTGCCCGTGTGCGCACCGGCCAGCAGGTGCGGGTGCGCAGCGTCGATGCCGGCATTTCGGGTCAGGGACAAGTGGTCTATGTCGCGCCGTTCGGCAGCAGCGCCAGCCAGACGTTGACCGCGCGCGTGCAGCTCGACAATGCGGAGCGGCGTTGGGCACCTGGCCTATACGTCAGTGCCGACATTGTGCTGTCGCAGAGTGCCGTGAAGCTCGCGATCCGCAACGAAGCAGTGCAAACCATGGAAGGCAAGGCCAGCGTGTTCGTCGAGGTTGAGCCCGGCGAGTTTGCTCCGCAGCCGGTGCAGCTGGGCAAGACCGATGGCGAGACCAGTGAAGTGATCTCCGGGATCACCGCCGGCCAGCGCTACGTCACCACCAACAGCTTCATACTCAAGGCCCAGATGGGCGCCGGCTCGGCCGAGCACGAGCACTAGACCATGATAGACGCCATTCTCAAGCTCTCCATCGCCAGACGCTGGGTGATCCTGTTCCTGGTGCTGTTCATCGGCGCCATCGGGGTGTGGAACTACCAGCGACTTCCTATCGACGCAGTGCCGGACATCACCAATGTCCAGGTGCAGATCAATACCGCCGCGCCGGGCTACTCGCCACTGGAAGTCGAGCAGCGCCTGACCTATCCGGTGGAGACGGCGATCTCCGGCCTCCCGCACATCGAGTACACCCGCTCGATGTCGCGCTACGGGCTGTCGCAGGTCACCGTCGTGTTCCAGGACGGCACCGACCTGTACTTCGCGCGCAATCTGGTCAACGAACGCCTGCAGAGCGTGAAGGGCCAGATGCCGGAGGGCATCGAACCGGGGATGGGTCCGATTGCGACCGGCCTGGGCGAGATCTTCCAGTACATCGTGCATGCCGCCCCGGATGCGCGCCAGGCGAACGGACAGCCGTATGACGCCACCGCTCTGCGCACGCTGCAAGACTGGGTGATCCGCCCGCAGCTGCGTCAGGTTCCTGGTGTCACCGAGGT
>Ga0164241_10000199_pt1 | contig 144659 bp, 116 predicted proteins | sample OricomyardsoilBY_FD_108780 | JGI IMG/M metagenome (GOLD analysis project Ga0164241, IMG submission 108780) | Backyard soil microbial communities from Emeryville, California, USA - Original compost - Back yard soil (BY) | ecosystem: Environmental > Terrestrial > Soil > Unclassified | place... | reverse complement strand
GGATTCGCGAACTATTTGAACGATTTGCTCGTCGGTAAATCTTGCCTTTTTCATCCAGTCCTCTCCCGTCTGGCTTAGCCAGACTAAAGTTAAGATTGGATCGATTTTCCCGTACTACTCCACGATCTCCGAGGGTTCGAATAAATAGAGCGATTTTCGGGCCGTGGACTGCCTAGGAGTTCAGGTTTGCACTAAACTATGGGTGTGCGCTCCCAGAAACTCCAACCCATCTCGATATTTTACTACTCGGACTATCGGGCCTTCCTAAAGGACTGCTACGATCAGGCCCACCAAGCCGACCGTAAGTTCTCCCATCGGTATCTCAGCACCAAGGTGGGAACCTCATCAAGTGGCTGGTTTTCTGATCTTATCAAGGGGCGGATCAACCTGCAGGGCGCGCAATTGGTGAAGCTGGCCGGCCTCTTCAAATTGACGGGCACGCAAATCGACTACTTCGAAACCCTTGTGCAGTTCAACCAGGCCGGATCCTTGGAGGAACGCAACCGCCATTTTCGGAAGCTGTTGTGCTTCCGGGAAATGAAAGCGGAGAGCGTAGGTGAGGAAAGATTCGAGTACTACAGCAAATGGTATTACTCCGCCCTCCGGGAACTGCTCTTTTTCCATGATTTCAAAGGGGATTTCACGGCCCTGGGTAAAAGGCTGAATCCGCCCATCAAAACCTCCCAGGCGAAGGAAGGCATCCTACTCTTGGAGAAGCTGGGATTCATCAAAAAGGATGCCCAGGGATGCTTCCGGCCCCAACAGGAAACGGTCAAGAAGGTACCCTCCTTCAAATCCCTCTATGCCGTCAACTACCTGAATGCCAACATGGAATTAGCGATGCGAGCCCTGGAAAGTGTCCCCAAGGAGCAACGCCATATCTCCGCCCTCACTCTGTCCTTTTCAGAGTCTGGGTTCCAAAAAGCCCTGGAAGAGGTAGAGTGCCTGCGGAAAAAACTGGTTGGTCTGATGGAAGTGGATACTCAGCCGGACAAGGTTTTTCAAATCAACCTGCAGATTTTCCCCGTAACCCGGTAGGCTTACCATGCGGAATGCAAGAATCCTGACTCTGACCCTGGGCGTGGGCCTGCTCACCTCCTGCCTTTACGATAGCAGGGAGGCCAAGCGTGGTTCGGTCGTGGACAATGAAATCCGGGTCGGCAGGCTGCGGCTGGCCGACGGTTCTCCTGCCGTCAACGCTCGGGTGCGCATCTATCCCGTGGATCACAGGCCAGACACCGCCGCGGCTCCAGGCGAGGTCTTTTCCGGCCAAACCGATTCGGTCGGGGAATACATCTTCGATTCCCTACCCAAGGGGGTATACAACGTACTGGGGCAGTTGGACAGCGAGTATTCCTATCAGGATTCGCTGTACATCACTTCCACCACCGATTCTGTCCCGACCGGAATCCTGGATAAACCCGGCTCGATTTCTGGCATCGTGGGCATGCAGCCCAATCACGACCCCCGCACTGCCCTGGTGCAGATCCTCGGCACGGACCATTACACCAATGTGGACGAGAAGGGTCGGTTCAAGCTCTCCAACCTGGCCGAGGGTGCCTACACTTTGCGGTTAACGACCACCGAGCCGCAATATACGGCCCTGATTGTCGGGATAAAAATCAGGGTGGGAGAAGATGATAGCCTGGCGGACACCTTGAAGTTGATTTATACCGGCATTCCTGTGGTGACTGGGCTTACCGCCACCTACGACACCTTGCGCGGGATTGTGCAACTGGCCTGGAATCCTGTGACATACCGCGACCTTTCCGAGTACCAGGTGTTTCGGGATTTCGCAGGAACACTGGAACTGAGCAAGATCCCCGTCGGTCTGACAGATGATACGCTATTCGAAGATACCCTAATGAGGTTCGCCGACGGAAAGGGGATTTTCGGTCCCGAGGACAGTGCCGGGTCCCGGTTGGAATACCGGGTCCGGGTCAAGAATAAGTCGGATATATCGGGATTGGCCTATGGGAAACTGGGAGTGGAAGCGGCAGGTCCGGCCCAGGTCCGAACCCGGATGCAAATCCAGGTCGACACGCTGGTCTGGAATGCCGCTACCCAAGTGGATTCCTTCTACATGTCCGCCCGGCTCGCCAATCCGACCCGTGGCTTGGAAGAGGTTTCCTGGTCGATTGGAAGTCCAAGCGCCGTAGTGAAGACTCGAAAGCTCGCCGGACTGAATACGGGTATCGATTCTTTGCGCTTCGGATGGGAAGAGCAAGGGCCGTTCTGGGTATTCGTCAATGTGAAGGATGCGGCCGGAACCCTTTGGAATGACAGTCTGAGGATTCCGGGTAATACCGCCCCGGAAATCAGTGGGTCGCCCTCCTCCCAAATAAAGGCCAACCTCGCCTATCGCTTCGTCCCGGTCACCAGCGATCCTGATGGGGATAATCTGCGTTTTTCCGTCGACAATGCGCCGCCCTGGTTGAAATTGGATTCCGGAACCGGAGCCTTGGAGGGGAAACCCACGAACCTCCAAATAGGATATTATAAGAATATCGTGATCCGGGTTTCCGATGGCCGCCGGACGGATTCCCTGCTCCCCTTCAATTTGGCCGTGTCCGCAAACCCCTGGGATCTCAAAGGCTCCGGCAACTTCAACCCAGATAGAATCCTGGTGGACGTGGGAGTCGCAGCATATGATGAGAAAATCATCACAACTTGGGGATATAGAGGCGACAATCCCGTTATGGTATATGACGTGCAGAATGATGAATGGAAATCCGAAAAGCCGGGACCTGTATATTCCGCGATTTCCCTTGCAACCCATACGGTGAACGGCAAGATTTACGTCATTCCAGGGTCCGATACCACCAATGCCTGGGCTCTTGATCCAAAAACAATGGAATGGTCGAACATCCAGCCGAGTAAGATAAAGAGATATCATACCGCCGGCTCCGTGGCGAATGGGAAAATTTATCTCGTAATGGGTGATATTTTGGATTCTTCTCGCTCATTAAATACCGTTGAAGAGTACGATCCCCTCCTGGACACGTGGGCTTTGAAAACTCCGGCCCCTTATACATGCCCCGGTGTGGCTAGCGCTTCGGTTGGAAACAAGGTTTATCTAATGGGTGGATTCAAAAATGAGAACCGGGTGGAAATGTATGACCCGGAAAATAATACGTGGACCAGCCAATCGCCCATGAAAAAAAGCCGGATTTTTGCAGCCGCAAGCAGTGCGAATGGAAAGATCTACTGCCTTGGCGGGGATAATGGAGCGCCCGTACAATCCGTGGAAGAGTACGATCCCGCCTCAGATATTTGGACGCTGAAATCAAACATGCCCGAGGGCTTGGAGCCCAGGGGCTGCGTGCAGTCGGGAAATAAGATCTATTGCATCGGGCGGACCGGTCAAGTCTACGAATACGATCCGGCCTGGGACAACTAAACCGGGGTAATGCCGGCCGGCGTGGGCAAGAAAGCGCGCACCGTATTTTTTCAAGGGCTCACCACTGGAACGCGATTTAGGACCTATTTCCAAATCATTTACCGTTTTCATCCGTCCCACCGCTGTGGGAAAAACTGGAAATACTATCGAGCCGCTTGACCATAACCGGTGGCAAATTCAAATCCGCGGCCTTGAAGTTTTCATGCAAATGAGCGACGGAAGACGTTCCAGCGATAATCAGGATATTCGGCGAGCGTTGCAGCAACCAAGCCAGCGCGACCTGGCGAGTAGTCGCGCCAAGGGATTGGGCCACTTCTTCGAGGATGGGCGAGCGTAGAGGCTTGAAGCCCCCTAAGGGGAAGAATGGGACGAATGCGATGCCCTGTTCGTGGAGGGTGTCGATGAAGGCGTCATCCCGCCTATGCGCCAGGTTATAGTGGTTTTGAACGGAGACGATATCGGTAATGGATTGCGCTTCAATAAATTGGCGGTAGGAAACATTGCTCAACCCGATATGCTTGATGAGGCCCCGCTCTTTGAGCTTCACGAGGGTGGAAAGCGGTTCGACGATCGAATCCTCATGGGTGGATAGCGCCTCTCCTACGCGTAGATTAACGATTTCGAGGGTCTCCAACCCCAGACGCCTTAAATTATCCTCCACCGCCGAGGTCAACTCCTCAGCCGAAAGGGCATGATTCCAGGATTTATCCGGTCCACGCTTGACCCCGACCTTGGTGGCAATAATCAGATTGGCGGGATAGGGGTGTATCGCCTCTCGGATGATTTCATTGGCTATTTGGGGGCCATAAAAATCCGCCGTATCCAAATGGTTGATGCCGATTCGAATGGCCTCCCGTACGACTTTGATCGCTTCCTGCCTGTCGCGGGGCTGACCCCAAGCCATGCTTCCGGTAAGCTGCATGGAGCCGAATCCCATGCGATTCAATTTCAAATGGGTTCCGGCAAGTGGATATACATGATCGAAGATGGACATAGACGCCTCATGGAGTGGTGGGGTAAGCCTTTCAGGCAAGCGATCCTTTTAAGATTACATACGTTTACTTACAATTGTAAAGTCAGTACGCCGATTTATGTTTCAGCCACAAATGCGTGAAATTGGTAGGATCCGGCACAAAGCATCTAATCCCAAGGCTTCGAAAAACACGAAAACCCGATCGCGCAATCTAAGGGGTGAGGGTGATCGGTTGCGGGTCGAAATTATCGACGCCGCTACCCAGGTTTTAGCCGCGCTTGCTCCGGACGAGCCCTTTTCATTGCGGTCCGTGGCGCGGGAAGCGAAAATCACCGCGCCTTCCATTTATATCCACTTTGCGGATGTGCATGCGTTGATGCTGGCGGTATTGGAGAAACTGTTCAAGGACCAAATCGCCATCCGGCACGACGCCGAAGAGAAAGCCGCCAGGTCCGGAGGTGGATCGTGGGAACGGTTATTGGCGCGTTCCTCGGCCACGGTGGAGTTCGGACTTAAGCATCCGGGGCATTACAAAGTCCTGTTTGAAGGTCGCATTGTTCCCCGATTGAAGGACCCGCACATCTCCGATTTCGCCCGCCCACTTCTCGAAAGGACCGTTGAGCTTATCCGTGATATCACGGCGACTTCCAAAACACGGCGGGTTACGGACGACCCCCAAAGGTTGGCTCTCCTACTTTGGTCGGGGCTACACGGCATCGTATCGCTTCGCATCAATAAACCCACTCTAGGATGGCCTCCCGCCTCGGATCTCATGGAGCAAATGGCCCGCGCCATCATTCAACCGGATTGAATTTTCAGTCCGATTAAGCATTTTCAAGGCGTATGGCACGGGTTTTCATCACTGGCTCCGCCGACGGCCTCGGGTTTCTGGCGGGTAAAATCCTGGTCGAACAAGGCCATTCCGTCATCCTCCATGCGCGTACCGAGGCAAGAGCGACGGAAACGCGGCGCAAGCTCCCCGGTTGCGATGACATCGTCACCGGCGATGTTTCCACCTTGGCGGCGATGCATGCGGTGGCCCGGCAAGTCAATGCCCTCGGAACCATGGATGCCGTCGTCCACAATGTCGGTCTGGGCGATGGCGAAGCGCGCCTTGAAACCGGGGATGGCTTCACGCGCATTTTCGCGGTGAATGTCCTCGCCCCTTATGTTTTGACCGCCTCCATCACGAGACCGAAGAGAATCATCTACCTGAGTTCGGGCATGCATCTGGGCGGCCAAGCGGGGCTGGAAGATCCGCAGTGGAAAAATCGGCGTTGGAATGCTTCGCAGGCTTATTCGGATACCAAGCTTCAGGACACTTTATTGGCCATGGCCTTAGCCAGGCGTTGGCCGGAGACCTTGATCAATGCCGTGGATCCGGGTTGGGTGCCTACCCGCATGGGGGGACCTGGCGCACCGGATGATTTAATGGAGGGGGCCATCACCCAAGCCTGGTTGGCCGTCAGCGAGGAAAAGGCGGCAAAAGTCTCGGGCCAATACTTTTACCACAAAAAGTCGAGAACCATGAACCCCATCGCTAAACAAGAGGTTACCCAAGACCTCTGGATGGATTATTGGCGGAATGCCACCGGTTTGAGCATCGAATAGCTTTCCCGTGAGGTAGTTTCTCACCATGCATGCCCTATCCCCAGCCGCTCAAAGGATAACCCAAACCCTGGCGGCCTTGTTTCCCCAATTGCAAGAGCCCGAATTGATCAGCATCATCGCCAGTCAGGGGCGTTGGCAAGCCTTCAAGGCCGGGCAGACGCTGATGCATCCGGGCGAACCCATGAGGTTTTTACCCCTTTTAGCCGAGGGCTCGGTGCAAATATTCCGGCACGATGACCAGGAGCGGGAATTGTTCCTGTATTTCCTGCATCCGGGAGAAACCTGCGCGGTCACCTTGCAATGCTGCCGGCCGGGTGGCCGTAGTGCCGTGCGGGCCACCGCCGAGGAAGACGGCGAATTCATCGCCTTGCCCACCCGATTTTTGGAAGCGTTTATCCAAGACTTTCCCAGCTTCAGGCAATTCGTTTTGGACACCTACGCCAAACGCTTCGACGCCTTATTGGAAACCTTGGATGCGGTGGCCTTCAATCGCCTCGACGAAAGGATTTTGCTGTACTTGCGCGAGCTGAGCATAGCCCGGAATACGCGGCAATTGCGCTTGACCCATCAGGACATCGCCGAAGGCCTGGCCACCACCCGCGAGGTCATTTCCCGGTTATTGAAACAATTGGAAAAGCTGGGCAAGATCCGGTTGTCGCGGAATCAAATCGACATCTTGGAATAGCCGGGAATTCCGGTATCAGGGATTAGGCCGGCCCGTCCAAGCGGCTCCGGGTGACTTTGGGTACAGACCCGAACTGGTGAATTGCCTAAGCTTTGGGCATGCCTCATGACGCCATATTACCCGCTCTGGGTTATCTCGCCGCCATCCTGATGGGCGGTAGCCTTGGTTTGGTGGGCGGCGGCGGCAGCCTCTTAACCGTTCCCGTCCTGGTTTATCTCTTCGGCATTGAGCCGGTCAATGCGACGGCCGACTCCCTATTCATCGTCGGCATGGTTTCCCTGGTGGGAGCCTTGCGTTCCATGCGCCAGGGTCAATTGAGTTATCGCACGGCCCTGCTATTCGCCTTGCCGAGTTTCAGCGCGGTGTGGTTGACGCGCCATTTATTGGTGCCGAAAATGCCAACCGTGCTCTGGTCGGTGCAGGGGCGCGACATCACCAGCGACGTGGCTTTCGCCGTCGCCATGGTAGCCGGCGTGTTGCTGGCCGCCTTTCTGCTTTTGCGCAGCGAGATGAAAGAACAGCCCAAGGCGGGACGCGTCATCGCCCTGCTTTTTCCGGCCGCCGCCACGGTTTTCATCCTGCGGCAATTCGTCATTCCCCGTCTGCCCGACCATTGGATTGAATTGCACGGTTTCGATTTGACCAAGGACAGCGCCTTGATGCTCCTCTTCGGCCTCATCATGCTCGGAGCCTCGCTGGCCATGCTCAAAGCTCCCCGCCAAATCGACGGGGGGAAAGCGGAACCCAGCCAGGGAATAGGGCGACTGGTCCTGCAGGGTTTGGTCGTGGGCCTGGTCACGGGATTGGTGGGAGCGGGCGGTGGATTTCTCATCGTTCCCGCCTTGGTCTTGCTGGCCGGTTTGCCCATGCGCCGCGCCGTGGGAACCTCCTTGCTCATCATCACCATCAATTCCTTGGTGGGCTTCGCCAGCCACGTTTCCCATGAGCCGCCGGATTGGAACCGGCTCTTGCCTTTCACCGCCCTGGCCATCGGTGGCATTTGGCTCGGCGGTCAATATGCCGATCGATTGCCCAATCGCCTCTTGCGCAAAGGATTCGCCGTCGGCGTTTTGATCATGGGGCTGATCGTCATCACCGCCGAGCTTTGGCCCAAAGCCTAGGGCCGTCCCGTTTAACCCGGAGTCCATCATGAACTTGCATTCATCCCATCGAAACGGCGAAAGAATCGTTGAACAGATTTACACCGGTTGCCTGGCCCAGGCGGCCTATTATCTCGAAAGCCATGGCGAGGCCGCGGTCATCGATCCTTTACGCGATCCCCAACCCTATATCGATCGCGCCGAACGCGGCGGGGCGCGTATCCGATGGATATTCGAAACCCATTTTCACGCCGACTTCGTCTCGGGCCATTTGGAATTGCAAAAGCGCACCGGCGCGACCATCGTCTACGGCCCTTCGGCCAAGCCCGGCTTCCCCGCCCATGTCGCCACCGACGGCGAAATCTTCCAGCTCGGCGATATCCGTTTGAAACTATTGCATACACCGGGCCATACCCTGGAAAGCAGCTGTTATTTGCTGCTCTCCGCAGAGGGGAAAGCAAACGCCCTTTTCACCGGCGACACGCTCTTTTTAGGCGACGTGGGACGACCCGATTTGGCCGTCAAATCCGAACTCAGCAAGGAAGACTTGGCGGGCAAACTTTTCGACAGCCTGCACCAGCAAATACTCGCCTTGCCCGATGACCTCATCCTTTACCCGGGCCATGGCGCCGGTTCGGCCTGCGGTAAGCACCTGTCGAAGGAAACCCAGGACACCCTCGGCCACCAAAAACAGGTGAACTATGCCTTGCGGGCGCGAACCCGGCAGGACTTCATCCGCGAGGTAACCGACGGCATACTCCCCCCGCCGGCTTACTTCCCGGAAAACGCCCGCCTCAACCGCGAAGGCTATGCTCCCCTCGCCGAGGCCATGCAATCGGGGTTGCGGGCCTTGCCGCCTTTGGAATTCGAGGCCGCCGCCAATAATCTGGGAGCCGTGGTCATCGACACCCGGCCCGCGCAGGAATTCGCCAAGGGATTCATCCCCAATAGCATTCAAATAGGGCTCGATGGGCAATTCGCCTCTTGGGTCGGCGCCCTCATCGGCGACTTGAAGCAGCCGATTCTGCTCGTCACCGAGCCCGGCAGGGAAAGCGAAGCGATTAGCCGGCTCACCCGCATCGGCTACGATCACCCCATCGGTTACCTGCAGGGCGGCGTCGCGGCTTGGCTCCAAAGCGGAAGGGAAATGGACAGGGTGGCGAGCATGCTTCCGGAACAGGTGGCCCAGGCTTTGAAAAACGAGGGCGAACTCAAAATTCTCGATGTTCGCAATGCCCAGGAATTCGCGGCCGAACATATCGCCGGAGCCATCCACTTTCCCCTGGAAGGCATCAATCAAATCATGTTCGAGGTGGATCCCGAAAAAGAGTATTTAATACATTGCGCGGGCGGTTACCGATCGATGATAGCCGCTTCCATTCTGAAGGCCAGAGGCTTCGATAAGCTGACCAATATCGAAGGCGGATTGAATGGCCTGAAAGCGGTGGGCTTTCCGGTGACCCAGGAGATTCCTTCCCATGCATGAGCTTGATACAGTCATGGATTTCCTATTGCAACCTTGGGCCTGGTATGTCTCCGGCCCGCTCATCGCCTTGACCATGACGGCTTTGCTTTTTCTCGGCCGCACTTTTGGAATGTCCTCCAATTTGCGCACCCTGTGTACTTTGGTCGGCGCCGGCAAGTTCGCGGATTTTTTCCGGTTTGATTGGAGAAGCCATGGCTGGAACCTGGTTTTCGCCCTCGGCGCCTTGGTCGGCGGATTTTTAATGGCGACTCTCGGCACCCATGCGGGAGACGTTCACCTGGCGGAATCGGTGACCCAAAACGTCAAGGCTTTGGGATTGGATGCCGATGGGGCGTTTGCCCCGGTCGCCCTCTTCGGAAAACCGGGCCAGTGGCCGCCTTTGAGCGGTTTACTTAGTCTCATCGCCGGGGGGTTCTTGATCGGATTCGGGTCCCGGTGGGCGGGAGGCTGCACCTCGGGTCATGCCATATCCGGTCTCTCCGATTTGCAAAAGGGTTCCCTCATCGCCGTCGTCGGCTTTTTCGCCGGCGGTTTGATCATGACTTGGTTCATCCTCCCCCACCTATTCTCCCCGGGAGGCTTGTGATGAATGCATCCCTGCCCGATCACCGCGTGGCGAACCCAGGCACCGATCACCCAGTCGCCGCCCCCGTTGATGCAATGCCGGCGGGTGCCCGGCCGAAATCGCGGCTGACTTCGGCTAAAAACTGGCTCGCCGTTTTTGCTCTTGGAATCCTATTCGGAGTCACCTTGACGCAGAGCCAGGCCATCTCCTGGTACCGTATCCATGAAATGTTCCGCTTCGGCAGTTTTCACATGTATGGGATTATCGGATCGGCCCTGGCGGTCGGTTTCGTCATCACCCGACTCATCCGCTTCAAAAAATTAAAGGATGTGCACGGGTACCCGATTCGCCTGGTCGATAAAGCCCCGGGCTGGAAACGGTATTTATTCGGCGGCTTGCTCTTCGGCCTGGGCTGGGCCTTGGCCGGAGCCTGTCCGGGACCCATCTTCGTGTTGATCGGCAATGGTCTGACCAATGCTTCGGTTTTGCTATTGTCGGCTTTATTGGGAACCTTCAGTTATGGCCTGATTCGCCACCATTTGCCGCATTGATGTCCATTATTTTACCGCGCCAGGTGAACCCAAAGGTCCGCGCCCGCCTCTATACTGGTGAGGCTTCCGCCTCGCTGCCAGAAAGAGACTATCGTGCGTTACCCTATTACCACCACCCGAGTGATCGGAACCGTATTCCTTAGCCTGCTTGGCCTGGTTCAAGCCACATCCGCCGCCGATTATAATTATGCGGAAGCCCTGCAAAAATCCATTCTCTTTTACGAAGCCCAGCAAAGCGGGCCCAAATCGCCGAATAACCGGCTGAATTGGAAAGGTTCATCGGGCTTGCAAGACGGCCAGGACGCCGGTGTCGATCTGACCGGCGGCTGGTATGATGCCGGGGACAATGTCAAATTCAATTTCCCCATGTCCGGCAGCGCGACCATGCTGGCTTGGGGGGCCATCGACTTCGCCGAAGGCTATCAAAAAAGCGGGCAATTGCCCTACCTGCTGAATTCCCTGCGCTGGGTTGCGGATTATCTCGTCAAATGCCATGCCGCGCCGGAAGTGCTCTATGGGCAAGTCGGCGACGGCAATAAGGATCATGCCTGGTGGGGAGCCGCCGAAGTCATGCAAATGGAAAGGCCTTCGGCGAAAGTGGATGCGGCTCACCCCGGATCGGATTTGGCGGGGGAAACCGCGGCCGCTTTGGCGGCCATCTCCATGGTATTCAAGGCGGGCGACGCGGCCTATGCGGAAAAACTCCTCACCCATGCCAAGCAAATCTATGCCTTCGCCGACAAATACCGCGGCAAGTATTCCGAAGCCATCACAGGCGCATCGGCGTATTACAATAGCTGGAGCGGCTACAATGACGAATTGGTTTGGGGCGCGCTGTGGCTTTACCGGGCCACCCAGGACAAGGCGTATTTGACGAAGGCGGAAACCGATTATGCCTTGCTCAGCACCGAACCGCAAAAAACCATCAAGTCCTATCGCTGGACCTTGGCTTGGGACGACAAGAGCTATGGTTGTTATGTCCTGCTCGCCAAACTCACCGGTAAGGCCGCCTACAAGGAAGACGCCGAACGTTGGCTGAATTTCTGGACCGTGGGCGTCGATGGCGAAAAAGTCGGCTATACCCCGGGCGGCCTGGCCTGGTTGGATCAATGGGGTTCATTGCGCTATAGCATGAATACCTCCTTTGTCGCCCTGGTTTATGCCGATTACACCTCGGATGCGACGCTGAAAAAGCGCTACCACGATTTCGCGGTCAGCCAGGTGAAATACGTCCTGGGCGATAATCCCGAAAAGCGCAGCTTCGTCATCGGCTTCGGCGCCAATCCCCCTATGAATCCCCATCACCGCAGCGCCCACGGATCCTGGTCCGATGCCATGACGGTACCGGTCGAGTCGCGCCATATCCTTTACGGAGCCTTGGTGGGAGGACCGGGTAAGGACGACAAATACGTCGACAGCCGCCAGGATTATGTCATGAACGAAGTCGCGACCGATTACAATGCCGGCTTTACCGGCGTCCTCGCGCGCATGGTGCAAGAATTCGGCGGCACTCCGCTGGCCGATTTCCCCACCCCGGAAAAAGTGGGCGTCGAATACGAGGTCTCCGCCAAGATCAACACCAAGGGAACGAATTTCACCGAGATTTCCGCACGGCTCATGAATAAGACGGCTTGGCCGGCGCGCATGGGCGATAAGATGAAGGTGCTCTACCATGTCGACTTGAGCGAGGTCTTCGCCGCCGGTTATACCCTCAATGACATCACCCTCAGCATGAATTACAACCAGGACAATTCGGTCAAATCCGCCAAGCTCCTCCCGGGAAACACGGCGAAACACCTGTATTACGTCGAGCTGGATTTCGCCGGCGCGAAGATTTATCCGGGAGGCCAAAGCCAATTCTCCAAGGAAGTCCAATTCCGCATCGGCTTGCCCGCCGAGAGCAAGGCCGGCGCCTGGGACCCGAGCAATGATCCCTCCTACCTGGGCCTCGAAGGTAGCGATCAGGCTACGGTTACGGGTAAGTTAACGGCATATGAAAACAACATCAAGGTCTTCGGCGCGGAACCCGACGGTGTGTCCCCCATCGCCGCCCGGACCCAGCAAAGGCATGTCGATCAAGCGTGGGCCGTTCCCGGACAAAAGTTGATGATTCGCTGGCCCAGCGATGACGCTTACCGGTTGCAAGTCCGGGACATGCACGGCTCCCTGGTCCACCAAAGCACGGGCCAGGGCCTCGGACGGGCCGCCGCGCTTTCCTTGCCGGAAATCCGGCCAGGCATTTATTCGGTCACCCTCGCATCGCTGCGGACTCCGGCCAAGCTATCCCGCAACCTGGTGACGATTCTGCCTTGATGGCGGGTTGACCGCAGGGTAATCTCTTCAGACCTAATGAGGAGGGGCGTCCCCCCTTAAAAACCCCTGAAACCCCGGTGCCCGGCTCCCTTCGGGCTGAGCAAGCCGAACTCACCCGCAAACGGATTCTCGATGCGGCGGTGGAAGAATTGTCCATCGGAGGCATGGTCTCTTTTTCCACGGCGGGCGTAGCCAAACGCGCCGGCATATCCGAACGTACCATCTACCGGCATTATCCGGATCGCGAGTCCTTGTTGGCCGGATTGGAGACCGCGCGCTTGAATACCGAAATGGGTCAGGCCGGCCTCCCGAAGCGATGCCCGACGTGAGCGGGCTACCGGATGCCGGGCGCCGGACCAATGGCGCGGTGATGTGGGTGATGGGTCAGGAAATGGTTCCCCTGGAAGCCGACCCGACCAGAGCCCTCAACGGCGTTCCGGGATCTCCCGATCGCTACCAGGGACGCGTCCGTGTCATTTTATCCGAGGCCGATTTTCATTTGCTGCAACCAGGAGAAGTCTCGGTTTGCCGCATCACGACCCCGGTTTGGTCCATCCTCTTCGGAAATGCCGGGGCTTTGATCACGGATGGCGGCGGCGCACTGCCCCATGCGGCCATTATCGCCCATGAACATGGAATTCCCGCCGTGCTGGGAACCATTCAGGGAACCTCGCTGCTGCGGGACGGCCAGGAGGTGATAGTCGATGGAGCCAAGGGCAAGGTGACCTTTCCCTAAAGTCTTCCGACTATCTTTGACGGGGCGGTTTGGAGACATCGATGGACATTCACCAACTGAAAACCTTCGTGGTGGTGGCGCGGGAGCGCAGCATCACGCGCGCTTCGGAAAGCCTGTTCCTCAGCCAACCCGCCGTGAGCGCGCATATCAAAGCGATGGAAGAGGATTTCGGTTTTGACCTTTTCCAACGTACCCCTCGAGGCATGGCGCTTACTCCGATAGGGGAGCGTTTGCTGGCGAAAGCGGAATTGGCGCTGGCCGCCCATCAGGAGGTATTGGACGAGGCCACCCGGAACAAGGGCGCCTTGACGGGAAAGATCAGGCTTGGCGCCGGAAGCAATTCCGATCATGAAGCCATCGGCAGGCTATTGACGGGATTGTCGGGAAAATTTCCGGGGGTGAGCGTCGAATTAAAGCATGGCACTTCCATGGAAATTCTCGCGGGCATCCGTAGCGGGAACTTGGACGCCGGGTTTTACAATCATCCCGGTGAACCCGATCCCGACCTGGAGGCCCTGGAGGTGTCCACGTTCCGTATCTATTTAGCGGCGGCCCCCGGGCTGGTCAAAGTCTCTCCCCAACCCGATTGGAAGCAATTGGCGGAATTGCCTTGGATATACCCGACATCCAGCGCCTGCTGCGGCCGAACCGCGGAGGATCTATTCAAAGCCCGCCGGTTCAGGCCCCACCGCATCGTGAATGTCGACCGCCAGGATGTAAGCAAGGCCTTGATCACGGGAGGCATGGGTATAGGACTTCTTCACGCGGCTTCAGCCCTGGAGGCGGAAAAGCGGGGAGAGGTGGATCTCCTTTACCGTACCGACACCGCGGTCAGGATCTATTTCGCCCATTTGGCCAATCGGAAAGCCGACCGGTTATTATCGGCGGCGTCGGCGCTCATCCGAGAGAAATCCGCCTCTTGACCACCGGGGCCAGGCGGCCGGATTTCCGGTCGCGGCGAGCCAATATCCATTCCGCCACCAACAGGTTGATGAGCCAGGCCGCGGTCATCAAAATATCGCGGCGCAGGCCGATAACCGGGCCCGATAAGAGTATCCAGGGTAGCATCAGGATGGCCTGGGTACCGGCGCCCTGCCCCAAGGCATAGGCGCGCATCATCCAAGCTTCATGATCGGCAATCCGGCGTTTGCGAATGCTCCACCATCCCATACCGATAGAAATAGCCATTACCGCACCGACCACCAGGCGAACCGTAAAGGTCAGCGCTCCCTGCATTTCCGTGGGAATGGAGTAGGACCAAGCCATCCATATTCCCGTCAAGGCAACGGCCCATCCGCAAAGGGATAGGAAAACGCCCGCCAGGCGATGCCATTGCGGCCATTGTTTGCGGAAGCCCCGTGAAAACTGGAAGGCTCCTAAAAGGCAATAAAAAGTCGCGGCCACCACGTGCATCAAGATCGGGAAGGGCGCCGCCAAAAACCGGCCGTCCCCTGCCGAGACCGCCGCACCCGGCATGAGGCTCTTCAAGCGCATCACTCCTCCAACCATGGGGATCGCGCTGAGCAAGAGGAGGAGAAGCGGAACCAGAAAATCCTTACGGCTTAAGCGTATCATGGCCCGCCTCATTTTAAAGGGTTAATTGTGAATAGGGTTACAGCCAGTCGCGCCGAAACGAACAATCCCGCACCGAAAATGAGATGGGTGACCACGCTTTTCAAGCTATTGAAAAGAGGCCTAGCGGTTTTGGCGGAGGCCATTCCCGCCCCTAGCGCCGGCTGTAAGATGAACAAGGGAGCCACCACCGTCATCAACCCGATACCCAATGCCGGCAAGAACGTGGGATTACGCCCCCAAGGCAAACCGAATACGGCCAGAAGGAGAGCGGCGAAAGCGATTCCGATGGAATAATGCGCCAACCACCCTAAGGCCTTTTCCCCCGGAATGGGTTCCGACTTGGAAATGGCCTCGTGAAACCACCGTCCCCTGGGAATATGGCCAATCCAACGGCCCAGGAAGGCGAAATTCAAGGAAGGAATCCCGAATTGCCTGAGAATGGTTGCCCAAAGATCCATGATCAGGGTGGCGCCTATGCCCATGAACATGGCGCGGGACAGAAACTCAATGCCGTTGTTCATCATTCCATGCTCCACTTGTGTAATCAAAGCGATGAGACTCATTTCAGATGTCGAAAGAGAGCATGGAACCGAGCGAAGGAAAGTGAAAATCGGTACCTTCCACTTTTTCCACCGTACCTTCTAAGCCGAGCGAAAAGGTTCGTCGAAAACGAAAGATGACGCCGAGCCGTGACATCGTCGCAATGCCATCATCGCCGCTATCCAGAATCCATCCGAATCCCATCCCGAAAGCTGCGTAAGGTTCGACCTTACCAACGGGAACCGCCAGGCGCATGGTCGGCATGGCGGTGATGCCGAACAGATTCCTTGCGTAATACCCGCCCATACGTATACCGGCTGACAGTTGAGCGCCATCCCTATCCATGGTGTATTTCAATTCAGGATCGGCGCCGCCGCCCAGGTTATAACCATCTTCTGGAGCCACCAGGATGGGGGTAAAATTCATGGTCCAGCCGGCCGGCATCTCGGCGGCCATTCCCGTCCCAGAAACGAAAAGCAAGGCCGCCGTCAAAGCAAAAAAGGAATAAACGCGCATAGGTTTTCCTGGATGCGGACGAGGCTGAATTGCCCATCCGACTCCGGCAAACCTACCGCGGCGGCAGGGTCGGAATCCAATCGTTATTTCGGAGGCCACCCCTCAGGAATCCGGATGAGACGGAAAGCGATTCGGGCGCGAGCGCTTCCGTATTTTTCAAAGGTCTGCTATCCCGGAACGCCAGGCGATAGACCGAGCGGAAAAGCACCATGGCGCTTTCTAACAAATCACGGTTTCTGGAGAATGTGAATTTTCGACCTCCACTCGTTCCGCACGGGGTGGCATGCCGGATCCAAACCTCAAATAACATATAGGGTCCGTCTTTTCTGGTTTATTGACTGGAGTTTCCCGGAAAAACCACATGATCACGGATCAACCAAGGCCGCTTGCTATCTTGGGGCGATGGCGGATGGCGCTATCCACGATGTTTCCGATACGGCATTGCTCATCGCCGCATTCCGCGCGCTGGAAAGCGAAAAAACGGATGCCTTATTCTCCGACCCATTGGCGCGTACCCTGGCTGGCGATCGAGGCTTCGCGATCGCGGCGTCACATCCTCGAGGCTACATTACCGCCTGGATGACAGCCATTAGAACCGTCATCATCGATGATATGATCATGGCGCGCGTCGCGCAAGGCTTCGATACCGTTATGAACCTGGGGGCAGGGCTCGATACCCGGCCTTACCGCCTACCCTTACCGGCCGGGTTACGTTGGATCGAGGTTGATTTCCCCCCCTCGATCGAGCGAAAGCAGGCGCTACTGGCGGGTGAACGGCCGGGCTGCCGCTTGGAGCGGGTGGGCCTGGATCTGACAAACCCGTCCGCGCGAAAGTCCTTTCTCGCCACGAGCATGGCGGGTGGCAAGGTGCTGGTGTTGACCGAGGGTGTCCTGCCTTATCTCGATCTTGTACAGGCGGGGAGCCTGGCCGAGGATTTGCGGGCCCGACCCGAAGCCTCGGCCTGGATAGTCGATTATTTCGCTTCCCAGGCGATCGGCCTGCGCGGGTCGTCTTTCCGGCGCAGTTTAAAAAACGCGCCCTTTAAATTTCAGCCCCCGGAGTGGACAGATTTTTTCACGGATCGGGGATGGCGGGCCGGGGAATCGGTATACCTGATGGAAGAGGCGGAGCGCCGGAACCGGCCTATGCCATTACCTCTTTTCGTGAAATGCTTCTTCATCCTCCGAGCCCTATTGTCGCCGTCGCTCCGTAAGATAGGGAAGCGTTCCATGGGATATGTGGTTTTGGAACCGACCGGGCCGACTCCCCGTCAGGCCTAAGTTCATGGGGCTTCCTAAAGCCCGCACGCAACACCGCTGCGGCTCATTTAGAATGCTTGCGTTGAGACCGCGTGTGCGGGTCTGAGTTCCTGTTTGCGAATAGGGCCTCTTAAGGTCATTTCGGATCGGGCTTTCCTGGCATGTTCCGATTCGAATAATATTTCTCACATCGACTCCGCCGCCGGCATGCATTCAAATACCGAAAACGACGCCTTCCGACCCCTGAAAATTCCCGAATTTGCGCTGGAAACAAGCATGGATGAATGCCAGAATCAACCTGTCGTCCTGATCCGGATAAGGATCGCGCCTGAACTCCTTATTTCATTTCCCCTTTTATCCAAAGGGGATAGGGTAACTTTTTTGCTACCGTAATATATAGGTTACTGTACGCATGAACACCTTGTCCGGGATTTGACCTTTCGTATACCTTTGCTTTCCGCAAACCACCTGCCCCAACCAGGAGAGAAAGCATGCCGACTTATTTGCACCCCGGAGTATACGTGGAGGAAATCCCAAGCGGCTCCAAACCCATTGAAGCCGTAGGCACCTCGGTGGCCGCCTTCGTGGGCTATACCGAACAAGGCCCCTTGGGCGAACCCACCCTGATATCGACCTGGGACCAATACGAAAAAATATTCGGAGGCATCCACGAAATCTTTCCCGACGACGCCCTGGGATTGCAGGATCCCATGGGCCACAGCGTTTACGCTTTCTTCCAGAACGGCGGAAGCAAGGCTTATATCGTGCGCATCACCGCCGCCGACGGCTCGGCCACCGAGGCCGCCGCCTCATCCGCCGATTACGAGGACGGCTCCTCCAACGCCTTGATGACCTTCTCGGCCGTGAACGAGGGGGAGTGGGGAGATACCTTGGTGGTACGCGTAACTCCCAAGGGACCTTTGCCGGCCGACGGTTCGGCGCCACCGCTCGACAAATTCGTCTTGGAAGTCGGCACCGGAACGGGAGACGATTTCGAGGCGTTGGAGAAATTCACGGAAATATCCCTCGACCCCGACGACACCCATTTCATCGATCACGTCGTCAACGACGCTTCCGCCTACGTCACCCTGACCTTGGCGGGAGCCGACGAAACCGAAGAGGCAGCCAGCGCTTCGGCCGCGTTGGCGCTCTGGCGGACGGGTTTCGGAACCGAGGCCGCGCCCGCGGCCGAAGCCATCGAGTTATCCCTGGGGGGAGGCAACAACGGCGAGGTCCCCGATCAAGACGCCTATGACGCGGTCTGGGCCCGCTTCACCAAGATTCGCGACATCAATATCATCCTCTTGCCAGGCCAGGTCTATACCGAATCCGGCAATCCCTTCATCGATTCCGCCATCGCGCATTGCGAGGCCATGCGCAGCCGCATGGTCATCATCGATCCGCCCGTGGGAACGGAATTGAACGATGAGAACGACGTGACCGACCTGGGCCTGCCCACCCAGACCTATTGCGCCCTCTACTATCCCTGGGTCAAGGTCGCCAATCCGTTTTACAATGCCGACACCAACCCCGGCGCCGAAAGAACGGTGCTGGTCGCCCCCTCGGCCTTCGGGGCCGGCATGTGGGCCAAGACCGACGGCCGCCGTGGGGTTTGGAAAGCGCCGGCGGGGGTGGAAACGAGCCTATTGGGCGTGGCGGGATTGGAATGGACGGTGGAAGACGCCGAACAGGATTTCCTGAACCCGCTCGGCGTCAATGCCTTGCGCAAAATGCCCGGCTATGGCACCGTGGTGTGGGGCACGCGCACCTTGTCGACCAAGTCCAATCCGGAATGGCGCTATATCCCGGTGCGCCGCACGGCCATCTTCATCGAACAAAGCATATACAACGGCATCCAATGGGCGGTTTTCGAACCCAATGATCACCGTCTCTGGTCTTCCCTGCGCGCCAATGTCGAAAGTTTCATGAACGGCCTTTTCCGCGCGGGGGCTTTTCAGGGAGAAAAATCCGGCGACGCTTATTTCGTGCGGTGCGGATTGGGATCGACCATGACCCAGGACGACGTCGACCGGGGACAGGTCATCGTCCTGATCGGCTTCGCCCCCGTCAAGCCCGCCGAATTCGTCATCGTGCGTTTGCAGCAAAAAGTCGGTCAACAATAAACCCAGCGTAAAACCAGGAGGCAAAAACCATGGCCGCACCTTTGTTCACGGTGAATACCCACCGCCACGATCCTTACCGCACCTTCAAGTTCCAAATCCTCATCGACGGCAAACCGGTGGCCGGTTTGAAAAAGATGGGCGCCTTGAAGAAAAAAACCGAAGCCATCAAATGGCGCACCGCCGGGGATCCCTCCTCCGAACGGCAATTGCCCGGAGGCACCAGCTATGAGCCCGTGGCGCTGGAGCAGGGATTGACCCATGATCCCGTTTTCGAGAGCTGGGCGAACCTGGTCAATAATATCCAGGGCGACGCCGCCATGTCGCTTAAGAATTTCCGCAAGGACATCGTCATCAACGTTCTCAACCTGCAGGGACAGGTGGCGATATCCTACAAGCTTTTCCGCGCCTGGATTTCGGAATACCAGGCCTTGCCCGAATTCGACGCGGGAAGCATGAATGCCGTGGGCATCCAAACCATCACCTTGCAGCATGAAGGCTGGGAACGCGACGCCACCGTCGCCGAACCTTCGGAAACCTAAAGGCGGGCCGGGAGCATGCTATTACCCGGTGGATTGCTGGAGGACGGCGCATTGCGGAGGGAGTATTCCTTTCGCGCCGTGACCGGCGCCTTGGAAATGGATTTGGGGGACGCGACGGGCGAAGGCGCGTCCTGGCCCGCGGCCGTCACGGCCGCCCTGGTTTGCGCCTTGGAATCCCTGGGTACCCTGCCCGCTACGGTGGATAGGGTGCAAAGGCTTTGCGTCGGCGACCGCCGCTTCCTTTTGCGCGAGTTGCAAAAGCGCCTCGGCGACACCTTGCGCTGGTATCAATCCTCCTGCCCATCCTGCGGGGAAGCATTCGATTTTTCCCTGGACCTCCTCGCCTTGCCGGCGCCCGCCGCCGGTCCGGGCTATCCCTTTGTCATGGTGGAGCATGGCGGGGAGAAATGGCGTTTTCATTTGCCCACCGGCGCGGATCAGGAAGCCCTGGCGCAATGCCCCGACGAGGAAAATGCCCTTAGGGAATTGCTGCTGCGCTGCTGGCATCCGGCCGAGAGCCGGGACGCGGAGGCGGACCGGGAGCGTTTGCGGGGGTATGGCCCGGAGTTATGGCGGAAAGTCGAAGCCGCGTTCGAAGCCGTCTCCCCCGACCCGGTAAGCGCCGTATCGGCCGCATGCCCGCATTGCGGGAAGGAAGCGCAAATCGAACTCGAAGCCGGGGATTACTTGCGGGAGAATCCCGAGGGATTATGGCGCGAAGTCCACCAGCTCGCCTTGCATTACCATTGGAGCGAGGCCGATATCCTAGGCATGGGGCGCCAACGGCGCTCCCGTTACCTGCGTCTCATCGACGCCGCCCGGGGCATGAGTCTATGAAGCCGCGCGGATGGTTCCAATCGCTATGGCGCGAGGCGAAAGCGCCGATGCGGGGCCTGGCGCCGATGGAAACGGCGTCCCCCGCCGTTTCAAACCGGACCGGGAACCATCCCGATGCCGACCACGAGAATTTTCAGAAGGAGGGGCGCGAGCCCCGTGAGGTGCCGTTGGGTCCCGTTCACCGGCTGAAGCCAGCCACCGGGGCCCCGGATCCTTTAGGCGTGGAAAATAAGCCCTCCGCGCCGGCCGCTATGCACGATTCGGAAACGGGTCGAAGCGGAAAATCCGTTGTGATAGCCAGACGGAAGGAAAGCGACCTGGAGACAGGAAGAAAGGAAACGAAGCCGAAAACGGAAACCGAAAAACCGCGTGTAACGATGTTCAGCCGATCCTTTGCAGTTGCGAATCAATCGCCAGCTGTTTTGCCGACGTATGCCATCGAAGCATCGGAAAAAAGTGCCGCTACGGAAAAGTTCGAATTTCAACGTGGAACTGAAGAAAAGCGAGTGGGACGGAAAACGGATCCCGGCACCCCTTCTACCATCCATCTCCCGGCGCGGCGGACCGCCGGGGTAGCCAGACCCCTCTTCCCCTCGGTCCGCGAACCGGCCGCAATGGCGGCGGCAACGGCGGCGGATTCCGCAAGGGAAGAACCGGATGGGAACCGCGCTAAAGGCTCTATTCCCCGAGCGGGAAAAATCCCCGGAAAGGATCCCCATCGGGCATTCCCCAAAGCGGCCGGAGAATCGACCCCAGTAACCGGCGCATTACCCATGGCTTTCCCTTCACCTGCGGCATTGGAAAGGGAGCCCGCGGATCAGGGCGAACCGGCGGTTTCCCCGTCGGCGCCGCCACCGCCAAGAAACACGGAAGACGGAGCATTCCTGCGGGCTCTGGCCTATCGCTGGGATCCCGGCACCGGAGAAGTCCGCAACCCTGAAGCCAGGTCCTCCCGGGCCGAAGAAGCTTCCCGCGCTGAGGAAACGTCCCGAGACCCATCTTCGTCCGAAACCAGGATCAGCATCGGCCAAGTCGAGGTCTTCGTCACCACGCCTTCCACCCGTCCGGGGCCGGGACAGGCCGCCAACTCCAACGCCTCCTCCGCGATGAGCCGGCATTACTTGCGAAGGGCCTAAGCCGTGGCTTTACTCGCTTCCTCGCTTTCCCAGGTTTGCAAGGCCATGGCCAATTTCGTCAGCGCAGGCCTGAACGAGGGCGATATCACCGTGAGGGTCACGCTCGGCAATCCCGGCGAAGCCCCGGCCGAAACCGATCATCACCGACTCAACCTTTTCTTCTTCCGCTTCGAGCCTTTCCAATTCGATCCCGACTCCTTGCCGGGCGAGAATTGGTATTTGCGCATGCACTGCCTGATTACGCCTTTCGCCCTGCTGGAGGATTCGACCAGCGCGGGTGAAAACGATTTGCGGCTGGTGGGCGAGGTCTTGCGCCTATACCACGAGTCGCCGGTTTTCGAATTGACGGTGGAGGAACAGACTTTTCATGTCCAGGTCATCATGCAGAATCTGGGCCTCGATCAAATCAACCAGTTGTGGTCGACCCAGGGCGACGTCGCTTACCGTCCCTCCTTGCTCTATGAAATTTCCCTGGCGCCGGTCATCCCGCGCGTCAAGGCCAAAGGCGCGCCGCTGTCCGGAGCCTTGAGCTTGCAGGCTCGCGCCGACATGCAATCGGTCGCGGTGACCGCCCCCGTTCCATCTCCCTCCATGGCCGCCATGGCGGTGAATGCCCGCCCCGAGGATTGGGCTCCCGCCATCTGCCTCGTGGTGGCCGGGGAATGCGTGCAAAGCCTGAGCCTCGGCTTGGGCACGCCGGAATTGGCGGCGCTCACGCCCAACGTTTGGATAGCGGGAAAACCGGGAGACGCCGTGGAATTGCGCTGGGAGCTTTGGGATGCCGCCAGCGGTTGGCAGATCCAGAACGGCTCGATAGCCGCCGCCGCCTCCACCACCATCCTCGATCCGGACCAAGCCGCAACGGCGATTACCGTGGCCACCCCCCTTCCTTTCACGGACCACGCGGGCCAGGCCGTCCTTTACGCTTCGCGCCGTTATATGCGCGGGGCGGACGGCGTCACGGTGACCGTGCGCAGCAACCCTATCCTCATCAATCTCTTCGGGACTTCGCCATGACCGCGACAACGGATCAACCCAGGGCAATCGATCTCGCCCCCGAATGGGAAAGGCTGCAATACCTCGGCTATTGCCTGGCGCAAACCCGGCAGGGCCGGGAAATCCAGGAAAACGAATTGCAACGATTGCAAGACCTGCAGAACAAGGTCGAGGAGGCGCGCGAGGCGGGATCATGGTCCCAAGTCCTCTCCGAACCCCTGGTGCATTTGGAATTGGACGTGCTCGCTTGCGTGGTCGGTCCTGAAATCGAACCGCGCCTGGGCTGGATGTACCAGAACTTGCAACCGGGGATAGCCCAGCCTTATCCATCCCGAGCCTTGATGCAGGAATTGCTGGCTTTGGACTCCCCTTGGATAGAAAAGCTGCATTGGGCTTTGTCCCCGGCGTCGCCGTTATGCACCCGCCGCCTCATCCGCGTGGAAGCCGATCAGCCCTATAAGCCGGTATTGCCGGAGCCCTGGCTGGCGGCGCGCATCCTGGGCCGTAACCTCGAAGCCGCTCCTCCCCCCGGGGCGGTCGCGGTGAAAAACATGGGCGACTGGGAAAGCCTGGTCTTACCGGATAACCGCAAGGCCATGCTGCGGGAATACCTGCTCTGGATCAAACACCGCGACAAGGTCGTCAACGAATGGGGAGGAGCCGCCGTGGGCGGGCCCGTGGCCTTATTTTCCGGACCCTCTGGGACGGGCAAAACCATGGCGGCCTCGGTATTGGCGCATGAACTCGGCTGGCCGCTTTACCGCGTCGATCTGGGCCGGTTGGTCAGCAAGTACATCGGCGAAACGGAACAAAACCTCAACGCTCTTTTTGACGCCGCCCATGGCCGGCCCATGGTTTTGCAATTCGACGAGGCCGACAGCCTTTTCGCCAAGCGCGGAGAAATCAAGGAAGCCAGGGACCGCTACGCCAATATGGAAGTAAGCCATTTGCTCACCCGCATCGAGTCGCATCAGGGTCCTTGCATCCTGACCACCAACTTGCGCAAGCAAATGGATACCGCCTTTTCGCGGCGCTTCCAGATGGTGGTGGAATTTCCCCGGCCCGACGCCAGGTCCAGGAGCCTGCTGTGGGAAAAACTTTTGCCCCCGCGCGCGCCGCGCGCGGCCGAAGTCGACACCGAGTTTTTAGGGGGAGCGGTAGGCCTGGCGGGCGGCGGCATCCGTAACGCCGCCTTGCACGCCGCTTACCTGGCGGCCGAAAACGGCGCCCCCATCGGTCTCGCCCACATCGCCTTGGCCGTATGGCGGGAAATCACCAAGGAAGGCCGGGAAGTCTCCATCCAGGAATTGGGGCCCTTGGCCGCCTACTTGGGAAAGGAAACCCATGATTAGCATCGGCACGCTGAAATTGCATTTGCCTCCGGAATACGCGCCGCGCGCCGCGGGGATTACCCAATGCCTGGGCGAGGAATTGTCGCGGTTGACGTTCAGCGGACAGGGGCATTGGGAAAGATTGCGGCTTGGCCCCCTCGTCTTGCCCCTGGGCGCCACCGACCAAGGAGTGGCGGGCAAGATCGCCGCGATCTTATACCGGGAAATCCGGCGGGTCCAGCCGAATTCCCAAAACGCCGCCGCGGCTCCGAGCGACCGCTTGCCGGGAGGGAAACCATGGCGGTGAACGTCACCAAGGGCTTCCTGGTCGAATACGCCCTGTCCATACCGCCTCTCGTGCTGGTCTTCGACTTCAATCCCGAAACCATTTCGCGCAACCGTAGCGTGACCATCACCACCGGTAGCACGCCCGCTACCCGGGGTGGCTACGATTTCGCCCTGCCCACCGAAACCCCGCGCGTCGCCCAAGGCGTGAGCATCGAACCGGAGTCCTTCGACATCGACATCCTGCTCGACGTCACCGATCGCATGGAAAAAAGCGATCCCATCGCCACCCAATTCGGCATCGAGCCCGAACTCGATACCCTGAGATCCATGGTGGAGCCGAAATCGCAGGGGCCGGGGGGTTTCCAGATGCTGTCCAGCCTGGGATTCGGCGGGTCGCGGGCCTTCCAGCGCGCCGAAACGGCCTCGGTCATCCTCTTTGTCTGGGGCACCCATGTCCTCCCGGTTTTCCTCAAGGGCATCGACGTGCAGGAAAAAGCCCACTTGCCCTCCCTGGTTCCCTACCGCGCCAATGTCAAGCTCTCGATGCAGGTGATCGAGGGCAATAATCCCTTTTACGGCGTGGAAAAAATCCGCCAGGTCGTCGGAGCCGCCATGAATACGGTGCGTACCGCCGGCGCGGCCATCGGAGGGCTGTTCTGATGTTCAGCAAAGGCACGCGTTACGAGAAAGCCAGGTCCTTCGCCCCGGATTCCGAGGGGCGGATCGTTTTCGCCGGTATCCGTCCCCGCGAAATCGGACCGGCCTTGGGCGTCATTGAGCACGTGGTCAAGGCCGGCGATCGCCTCGACCTTTTGTCGCGCCACTATTACAACAATACCCGCTTATGGTGGCGCATCCTCGACGCCAACCCGGAAATCATCTTCGGCGGCGAGCTGTCGCTGCGGGAAATGGAAGGCGAAATCATCCTCATTCCCAAGGCCAAGGAATAAACCATGGATTTCGGACTATTCGGCGATAAGAACCGCGCGCCCGCCGAGTGCCTGATCAAGGTCGGCGTGGCCAAGCGGGAAATCGCCGATCTCTATCCTTTCCTCGTCGAGGTTTCGGTGCAGGCCAGCCGCAAGGAGGCTTCCACCGCCACCCTCACCTTTGAAACCCGCCGCGACGAGAACGGCGAATGGTCGGTTCAGGACGCCGGTATCCTCTTGCCCTGGGAGCCCATCGTCATCGAAGCCGCCTTCGGCGATCGCATCGAGGAGGTCATGCGCGGCTATATCCGCGAAGTCAAAACTGAGTTTCCCGAGAACGCCGGCGCCGCGCAGGTGAAGGTGGAGTGCCAGGACGAGAGCCTTCGTCTCGATCGCGAGCACAAGCGCAAGGCCTGGGGAGCGGAGACGCCGACCACGGATCAACTCATCCTGGCGGAGATTCTCGCGGCGTACGGAACTTTGGCTCCGCACGCGGAAAACGCCGCGGGACAGGATTCCCTGGTCGTCAACCAGGACGACAGCGATATCCAATTCCTGAAAAAACGAGCGGAGTTCAACGGCTACGAATTGATTTTCTCGGAGGGGCAGGTGTATTTCGGTCCCATGCGCCTGGAAGCGGAAGCTCAGGAAACCATCCTGGTCTATGCGGGTTCGGCCACCAATTGCCTCAGCCTATCGGTCAATGCCGACGGGCACCAGGCCGATGCCGTGGCTTTCGATTCACCGGCGGAGGAAGGCGATACTTCCAACGAAACCGTGATCAAACCCAACCTCCACCTGCTGGGGCCGACGCATGCGGACAGCGCCTCCCAGGGCCTGGAAACATTCGTTTGGAAAATGAGCGGGGAAGCGGGCGCCGATGCGGCGCGATTGAAGGCCATGGCCTTGCAAAAAGCCAATGAATTCGACATCCAAAAAGTGAAAGGCGAGGGCGAACTCGACGGAACGCTTTACGGGCATGTGCTGCGCGTCGGCCTGCCCGTGCCCGTCGACGGCCTCGGCTCCTGGCTATCCGGGGTGTATTATGTCGACGCCGTCACGCATCGCTTCGCCTACGAAGGCTACCGGCAAAGCTTCACCTTGCTGCGCAATGCCTTCGGCGACAATCTCGACAGCGTACCGGGATCCAATGTCCTCAGCGGGGTGCTCTGAGCCATGGAAGAGGAATTGGTCAGGCTCTTACGCGAGGCGCGCGGCAAGCATTTCGGCAAATACCGCGGCTTCGTCGTCGATAACGCGGATCCCGACAAGAAAGCACGCGTGCGCGCCAAGGTGCCCAGCCTGTTCGGCGACGAGACCCTGGCCTGGGCCTTGCCGTGCTTGCCTTTTGGCGGCGCGGCCGATCAAGGTTTTTTCACGGTCCCCGAGATCGGCGCGCAATTGTGGGTGGAATTCGAAGGCGGCGATCGCAATTTCCCCATCTGGACGGGAACCTTCTGGCAGGCCCAAGGGGATGCGCCCCAGGATCCCGACGCCGCCGATCCCCAGGCGACGACCCGCTTGTTCAAAACCCCCAAGGGGCACATGCTGGCTTTCGAAGACGCCGACGACGCCGAACGCGTGCATATCGCCCATAGCGCCGGCGCCACCATCGACATCGACCCGCAGGGAACCATAGCCCTCACCGACGCCAATGGCGGCGTCTTGACCTTGGACGCGGAGAATAACAAGCTCGTCCTCGAGGACGCCAACGGGAATACCATGACCTTGGATTCCTCGGGAACCAAGATCGAAGACGCCAACGGCAATACCGTGGAGATGACGGCCAGCGGCCTCAAGGTCAAGGGCCAGCAAATCGTGGTCGAAGGTTCCCAGGTTTTCCTGGGGGGGCAGGGAGGCGAACCCGTCATCAAGGGCCAGAGTTTTTTGACCCTCTTCGCCACCCATGTGCACAATGCCACTTCCATCGGCGCGCCGACTTCCCCGCCCATACCCCAGGGCGAAATGAGCACCCTTTCCATGAAGGTCATGACGGCCTGAGGTCCTATGGCGCAAAGACTCTCCGATCCCCCCTATCTCGCCTTTCCCCTGCGCATCCATTCCACCGGCGCGGCCAAGGCCAATCGCGGCCGGCATGTGCGCGATCAAATCGAGCAAGTGCTTTTCACGATGGCCGGCGAAAGGGTCTTCCGCCCCGAATTCGGCGCGGGCGTGCAAGCCTTGATCTTCGAGCCCAATGCCTCGGTGGTTTGGCAGGTGGCGCGCAAACGCCTGGTCGCTTCGCTGGCCGAGGCCTTGACCGGCGAAGTCGATCCGCGATCCATCGAGGTGGATGTCGGCGGCGAGGACGCGACCCTGACCATCACCATCTCCTATAGCCTCGCGACCTTGGGCATACGCGAAAACCAAACCTTCACCTTGGGAGGGACATAACTTGGCCGACAATCCCGGCATCGAATTGGTCTTCGGCGGCGAATGTCCCGATTGCGGCCAGCGCGTGGTGGAATTGCCTCCCGTCCTGCCCAAGATCGGGGATGATTTCGACTGGAATGTCCGCGACTTCGAAAGTTTCCGCCGATTCATGCTGGAGGAATTGGCGGCGCATTATCCCGATCGCAAGCGGTGGACTCCCGCCGACGTGGAAGTGGCCATGATCGAAGCCCTCTCCGCCGTCCTCGATCAACTCTCGGATACGCTCGACCGCGTGGCGGCCGAAGGCTATCTCGAAACCGCCCGCAGGCCGGAATCGGTCCGCCGCCTGCTTCAGCTCATCGGTTATGACGCCATGGGTCTCGCGCTGCGCCGCGGCGACGCCCCCTTCGACGTCCCCGCCTCGCCGGGAGATACCCGCGGCCATGCCGAGCGTTTTGATCAGTATTGGCTGGATAACCCGGCCAAAATGGACGCGGCGCGCATTCTCGGGCCCCGTTCCATCCAGACGCAAAAGCGCATGGTCACCATGGACGATTATGTCGCCGGCCTGGAAGCGCATCCGCTGGTCTTGCGCGCCTATGCCTGGACGGAGTGGGGCGGTTCATGGACGGTGGCGCAAGTCGCCGTCATCGGCTGGCAAAGGCATGCCTTGGACGAAGAGGGGGTGGCCTTCAGCGACGAGGTCTGGGAAGAGGCCGTGGATTTCCACGCGGAGCGGAATCTGGCCTTGCCCGAACGGCCCTCCCAACCCACCCTGCGCGGCTTGCTCAACCCCTATCTGGAGAGCTATCGCCTTTGCGGTCAGGAAGTGGTTTTGCGCGACGCCCTCGAAGTGGGCATCCTGCTTTCCCTCTCCATCCAAGTGAACGCCAACTATTTCCAAAGCGAGGTGAAGCGGGCCGTCGAGCAGGCCCTGGGCCGGGGGCCGGGAGGTTTTTTCGAACCGGGACGCCTGCGCTTCGGCGAGGATTTGCATGCCGGCGACTTATTCCAAACCCTCATGGCCCTGGACGGCGTGGACAATGTCTGCCTCAACCGGTTCAAGCGCATCGGCGATCGCTTTCCCGATGAAAGCGACTCGGGACGCATCGTTCTCGAAGGATTGGAAATCGGCGTCTGCGACAATGAGGGCGGCCACCCGGAACGCGGTTATTACAAGCTGAAGCTCAATGGGGGACGGAGGGGTTAGCATGGCCGAAGCGAAAGATCTCTCGCGTTGGAACCGGGCCGGACTCAGCCGCTTCCGCTATGTGAACGGCAATGCCGCCACCTATGTGGAGGACATCCGGGCGCGCTTGGCCGCGTCCTTTCCCGGTTGGCAAGACATGCGGGCGGCCGCGCTGCCCGGGGAAAGCGAATCGGCGCGCGTGAAACGCCTGGAAGCCCAGTACCAGGGGACGCGCGAGGATATGCTGTGGAATATCCTGCGGGGGTTCGCCCGCTCCACCCATGTCCTCACCGAATACGCCGACGCCTACGCCAATGAAGCCTTTCTCGGCACCGCCACCCAATGGGAAAACCTGCGGCGGCTGGTGCATTTGCTCGATTACCATCCCGGTCCGCCCTCCTCGGCCTTCACCACCCTGGCCTTGACCGTGAAGGAAGGCCAAGCCGGAGTGGTGAGTCCGGGCTTCGCGGTCAAGTATGCCCCGCCGGAGGGCGGAGAAGCGGTGGTTTTCGAAACCTTGGAAGAAATCGCCGCCGACGCCGCGCTCAATGTCTTGCGCCCGCTTGGCTACAATCGCCATCCCGCGGCCTTGAGCGGCTCGACCTTGGTCCTGGCGGAGGCCGTCGATGGCCTGAAAACCGGGGAGCCCTTGGTGCTGGAAGACGAGCGGACCGGTTCCATCAAGGCCTATCTCATCCAGGGCGTGGCCGAGTCCGGCGGGGGCGATGGAAACGCCACGGTTACCGTAACGGTAAGCCCGCCGCTCTCGGGAGAATTCATGCGCGGTTATACCCTGGCGCATGTCCTTCCCAAGGATAAGGTCCTTCCCCTGGCTCCCAAGGCGACCGGCGCCGTCATCGGCAAATCCTTGCAATTGAAGGGAAGCACCGCGGATTTGCAGGCCGGCGAGGTCGTCATTATTTCGACTCCCGGCAAAAAAGAACGTTATCGCCGTATCCAATACGTCGAGGAAAGCCGCCTGGTCTTGACCGAGGAGGTAGGCGATCTCGCCTTGACCGATGCCCGGCTTTCCCGTCCCGTGACCTTGGCCGTGGCCCAGCATGGCCACCGCAAGACCAGCGGGGGTGCGGTCCTGGATACCGTCTATGCTCCCGGCGATTGGACCCGCCTCGCCGGTCGCTGGGCGGCGGACAACCGTTTCAGTTCGGGGAAAAAACTTTTACCCGTCTATGAAGTCATGGCGGCGAAATACGTGCCTGCGGGCGTCGCGGCGGAACTCGTCGCCGATGACGACAAGCCGGGCTATACCGCCTTGACCCTGCGCTGGCATGCCGACGAGGACGGGGTGGATGGCCCGGCCGATCTTTCCCTGAGCAATCCGCAACAATTGCTCATCCCGCCTTTGTCGGCCGGTCCTTGGGAAGTGGACGCCTTCCTGCAAAAAGCCGACGGGCATTTGCCTTCGACCTTGGTCACCGCCCAAACCAGGAAAACCGCCCCGGGCGACTTGGCCGTCGTCGTGCAAGGCCGGCAAACCGCCTGGTCCCGCCTGCAAAGCGCGGCCACCGATTTGGACAAGGGCCAAACCTCCTTGCGCGCGGAGAGTGGCTGGGAGGATCGCGGGGGCGGGCCGTTTTACCTCAGCCTCACCCGGGTCTACGCGCATTTCAAGGCGCAAGTCCGTTTGCTGGGATGGAATGAAAACCCCACACCCATCTCGGGGAAAATTGTCCCGGTGGAGGCTTTGCCCGAGGCCTTGAACCCGGGTCGCACCGTACTCGTCCGCCGCGGCGAAGACGCCGTGAAAACCGTCGTCGTTTCCCTGATCGCCGCCGCCAGTCCTCCCCGCGTCGTTCTTCAGGACGCCATTCCCGCCGGCTGCACTTACGATTCGCTGGAAATCCTCGGCAACGCCGTCTTGGCCGGTCATGGCGAAACCCGGGCGGAGCGCGTCCTGGGTAGCGGGGACGCTACCCAACTCAACCAGGCTTTCACCTTGGAAGCGGAGAACGTCGCCTTCATCCCCGATTCCTCCCAACCCAGCGGCGTGGCGGCGGCCATCACGGTGACCATCGAATCGCAAACATGGACCCAGGTCGGCAATCTCCGGGAAAGCGGCCCCGCCGACAGCCACTATACGGTGCGTCTGACCGAGGACGGTTATCTCCGCATCGCTTTCGGCGACGGCCGGACCGGGCGGCGTTTGCCCACGGGCACGAATAATGTCCGCATCGCCTTTCGCCAGGGCACGGGATCGGCCGGCAATATCGGCGCGGGATCCTTGATCAAGGCGGTCAAGCCCCATCGACTCATCGAAGCCGTCGATCAATTCCTGCCCGCTTCGGGAGGCGCCGACCGTGAAAGCGTCGCCAGCTTGAGGCAAAGCGCCCCCGCCGCCGTGCTCACCTTGCAAAGGGCCGTTTCCCTCAAGGATTTCGCCCTGCTCATGCGCGCCAATAGCATGGTGGCCCAAGCCCGCGCCTTCGCCCTGCCCACCGGCTATGGGCAAAGGGAAAATATCGAAGTGGTGGTCATACCCGCCGGAGGAGCGGACTTCACGCCCGATCTCCAAAGCGCCTTGGAAAGTTATGCCCTGGCGGCCGCCTTGCCCGGCGTGCAGGTGAAAGCCAGCGCCTATGGCCCGGTCCTGGTCACCCTCAAAATAGTGCTGCGGGTCCGAAGCGCCGTCTTCGACGTGGACGAGGTCGGCGAGCAAGTGAAGCTGGCCCTGGAAAGCGCCTTTTCCCTCGAGCGCCGCGAACTTGGCCAGCCGCTCTACCGGGGCGAAATCTTCCAAGTCGTCGAAGCCATAGCGGGAGTGGAAAACTCCGACTGCCGCATTCTCTTCGACGCCGATTCCCAAACCCTTGTCGAAGCGCCAACCGTCGTTACCGGCGCCGACGGCGTCATCCGCCTCATGCGCCCGGGAAAACGCCAGGCCATCCATTTGGCGGGTGAGGCGGGCGATATCCAATTGACCGTCGAGGAGTACGGCCTATGAAGGTAAGGGTCGATTTAAGCGAGCAACTCTATCGCCTGCTGCCCGAAGTCTATCGCGTCCGCGACAATCCCGACCGCGACTCCGGGGGCGAAATCACCGAGCCGGGGGATTTGGCGCTATGGCTGGAAGCCCAGGGCGTCCTGCTGAACCAGGTCCACCGATCCCTGGTGCAGATGCTGTACGATCATTTCCCCGACGAGGCGGATAGCGACGAAAACGGCACGATGCGCTCTTGCCAACCCTGGCTTCTTCCTTACTTCGCCCAGTTGCTGGACGTCGCCCTGGTCTCCCCCGAACTCCGCGGCCAGCGCGCCGAAATCGCCAAGGCCGTCGCCTGGCGGCAAAGCAAGGGAACCTTGCCCTGCGTCGAGGACATCGCCCAGGACGTCGGGCAGCACGAGGTGGAAATCCAGGAAGGATGGAGACGTTTAGCCGTTACGCCTCGCGTCGGTTACCCCATTTTGCCGGCCAGGGCCTTGGGCGAGCCCGCCGAAATGGACATGGATGCCTTGCCGCCGGGCCGGCGGGCGCTCCACCCCGGCCTGAATTCGGGCACGGTCGATTTCCGCCGCCGTTCGCGCGCCGTCCAATGCGAAAGCTCCAATCCCGCCGCCCATGCGACCCATTTCGCCGGCGTCTCCCTGACTTGGCGGAGAATCCATCCCCATGCCGTTCCATGCCTGCCGGGCAGTTACCAGGACGGCAGCGCGCGTTTGCCCGACCTGCGCACGCCCGCCTGGAACCGGGGTCATTTCCACCCGCGGCGATTGCTTTTATACCTGCCTCCGCCGGCGGGGTTTTGTTCGCCCCTAGCCGTCCCCTCCACCTGGACCGCTTTGCGCGACGCGCCGCTTTCGCCCGCGAACGCGAAGCGCGCCGACAGCCTGGAATGGGAAGGACAGTCCGTCGTCTTGCAGGTTTTCGCGGTGCCCGGCAAACCGGTCGAGGTGGCCGTGGGCACGGTGGAGTGGCAAGGGCATGCCGTGCCATTCCTTTGGTATCGCGGAACCGCAGCCGATCCGGTGAAGATCACGGGCGTCGTCGATCTCAATGACGAGGCGGTATACCGCTTCGAGAACCTGTGGCTGGACAAGACCTTGGACATGCAAAGGGGCAAGCTGGAAATGACGGGTTGCGCCGCCCGCAAGGTCATCGCCCAGCCCGCCGACATTTCCACCCTGGACATGCAGGCGCGCGCCTGTCTCTTCAAGACCCTGCAAGTCGCGCGCGGGTTAGCGCGATTGGAGTATTGCACGGTGCTGCAGACCTGCGTAGCCGAAGCCCTGCAAGCCAGCGATTGCATCTTCCTGCCGCGGCCGCGGAAAAACGTCGACCCCGCCGATACCGCCCACCCCCATCCCCTGTGCGCGCGTTACTCGCGCCTGCCCTCGCCGTTGCCGCCCGAGGGTGCGGGCACCCATGCCCCGAAATCCACGACGGTGGAGCCCTGGTTTTACTCCGACCTTTTCGGATCCCGGGGCTGCGGGGTTTTGCATCCGGGAGCCGCAGCCGCGCTGCGGTTCGGCGCCGAGGACGGCGGGGAAATGGGCGCCTACCACGACAGGCGCTATACCCTGCGCGAGGAAGCCGTGCTGGACAAACTCGCCGAATTCATACCCGTCGGGCAGGAAGCCGTGCTGATACCCGACACCACCCTCTGGTGCCCGCCACCGCAATCCGTCTAACCCATTCGAGGCCATGGCATGAAATCGCAAATCTCCCGCAACAGTCTCCAGGCGGACAAACGCTATTCGGGCGTTTACCAACAGCAAGGAAGGATGATTACCGACGCGGATTGGAATGAATTGGCCGATCTGGAAAAACAAAGGCTATGGGACGCGCTGAAGGACGCCATTAAAGGCGGGGCTCCCCGCGAAAGCGGGCTCGCCATCCTCGCCGACAAGACCATCCAACCCGGCATCCTTTACGCCGACGGCCTCCGCGCCACCCTGCCGGGGCAAGTGCCCATCGCCTTTACCAACCAGCCTGACTATCCGCAGGCGCCGGCCTTACCCGCCGGGAATTTCCGTCTCTACGCCGACATCTGGGACAGGACGGTCACTTCCCTGGAAGACGCCCACCTCGTCGATCCCGGCCTGCATGGCGCCGATACCTGCACCCGTACCCAAACCCAATTGCAGGTCAAGTGGTGCCCGAATTCCCTCGATCCCATGAATGCGGCGCAAAACCCCGCCATCGGCGACGGCGAGATGAAACTCAAGCTGCGCCAGATTTTTTCCGGAGCGGATCCCTGCGATCCTTGCGCTACCGAAATCGATGTCGACGAGCGCATCGGCAATTACCTCTTCCGCGTCGAGGTGCATGACCGATATGCCCAAGGAAGCGATCAAATCCTGGTGTTGAAGTGGTCGCGCGACAACGGCGCCGAACAATTCAATACCGGCGAGGCTCCCATCGACTTCAAGCAGGGAGCCTGGGCTTATGAATTCTTCGACGGCGTCACGGAAAAAAACCTCGGCCTGCACTGGGAAACGGGATTCGCCCCCAAGCGCGGCAAGCTCGTCGATGATTTTACCGTACCCACCGATCCCGCCGATCCCAAAACCTGGGTGAGGCAATGGGACGGTTATGCCGTCATCAATCTCTCCGCTTCGACCTTGATCAAGGGCCGGGACAAAGGCGTCGCACTCAGCGCCGGCTTAAGCGCCGACGCCCATGGCTTCGTCTCGGTCGGCGCCGATCTGCACGTCAACTTCGATTTGCTGGAAATGGACTTGTCCCTGGCCGGCCGCGCCTTCGTTCCCGGCGATTATTGGCATGGGGTGGTGCGCGAGGCGGCCGTACCCGCCGACAATTTCGTGCTCGGTTCCGTTTCCCAGGGCAAACCTCCCCACGGTCCGCGCCATCATTACCTGAAGCTGGCCGACGTCAACGGCGCGGGAGCGATCGTCTCCCAAACCGATGAGGAAAAGCGGCGCTTCCATTTTCCGCCCCTGTCCGATATCCGCGCGGCCGACGTGGGCTTTACCGAGCATTGCGCCACCCTGTTCAATGGCGCGAAAAACGTGCAGGAAGCCCTCGACGCGCTTTGCACCCTCGCCGCCGATGACATCGCCTATACCCTTCCCGGTTGTCCCGCCCCGTCGGTGGCGGCCTTGATGGCGGGCTCGCCGAACTGGGCCGACATCGATGGCGACGGCAAGGTGACCGTCAAGGACATGCTCGACGCCTTGCTCTGCCGACTCAACGCGGCCCGCCTTCCTTATGACGGAGCGGCTCAAGGCGCGCGCTGGTCGGCCATCAAGAGCGAAGCGGCCAGTACGGCGCCTCCCGTCACGGTGCAAAACGCTTTGGATGACTTGGTGCAATACCTCGATTCCAAGGACATACCCCACACCGTCAATCCCTGCGGGACCTCAGCGGCTCCCACCGTGCGCTCCTTGCTAGGTCCGGCGGCGGCCACGGCCAGCGTAGCGCAAATCCTCGATTTGCTGCTTTGCAATTTCAACGCCGATCACCTGCCGCTCGTGAAGCCGCTACCGAGTTGCACCGATCTCAATAGCCCCTCGGTGCTCACCGTGCAGGACGCCTTGGAAACCCTCTGCCAAAGGGCCGGAGCCGGAGGTTGCGAAACCACGGTCGGTGTCGGCGGCCAATACGGAACCCTCAAGGAAGCCCTCGCCGCCTTTTCCGTCGCCGGAGCCCCGGTGGATATGATCCTTTGCCTCTTGCCCGGCGATCACATCCTCGCCGACAATGCGGCCCTCACCGGCAAGCGATCGGTGAAAATCATGGGATCGGGCGTCAAAGCCAGCGTGATCCGCTTTCAGGGGTTGCAATGGGGAATACAGGCCGCCGAAATCCATTTCGAGGATGTAGCGGTGGTCTTTTCCCAGGCCTTGGGGAGTCTGATCCTGGAATGCCCCGACATCAGCCTCGAAGACGCGGAATTCACCCGCATCGGGGCTTCGCCGGTGACCCAAGCCATGATCCAGATCGCGCCCACCGGCAATGCCGCCGGGAAGGTTTTCCTGCAAAACAATACCCTCAACAGCACCTGGCAACGCATCAAAAGCGGCACCACGGTGGGAGACTTGGCCCCGGTGGCCACGGTGGGGGATAAAATTTCCCTGGGCTTCGCGCGCCTTTTGGACGCGGACATCGTGCAGAGCGAAGCCTTGCTCGATCAAACCCTGAACGCCCTCGCCAAGGACATCGTCGCCTTGCCTTCTACTACCCGCAAGAACTGGAAAACCAAGGCTCCCAAGGACACCTCCGCATCGGAAAGGCTGGTGGTGAATGCCACCAACAATTCCACCAAGGTCAGCGACGCCCAGTTCTACGCCAATATCGACAAGGCCAACTTGACTGAAATCCAGGTCCGGGCCGAGCTCCAGGATTTGGTCTTCGCGGTTTGGGAAACCGGCTTCAATCCGGCCTTGTCCCTGGCTTCGGTGAAAATCGAGGGACGTCTCGCCCACAATACCCTGGACGGCGACATGCTCATCCTGCATAATGGAACGGCGACCGGACTCGATATCGGCAAAAAGGATGTCTTGCAAGTGGTGGGATCGGTAACCCCCGTGAATACCCTGGGAGGTCAATTGGATTTGATCCATAACCGTCTCTCCAGGCTCACGGCCTTGGCGCCGACCTCGGTTTTCGACCTCGACGACAATGGCCGGCTCAAATCGGCCATCACCGGTTACGCGGTGCTGAACCTCGACCACAATACCTTTACCGACGACGAATCGGCTTTTATCGCCGGCACCGTGAATCTGCAGGGCAACCGTTACCTCGCCAAAACCGGCATCCATGCCGCCACCATATTGGCCACCCAATTCCTGGCCACCGGCAATAGCTCCGAATCCGGCATCAGCCTGCGTCACCACAGCTCGAGCCAGGCCCTGGCCGCCAATCTCGTCACCTTCACCGTTCTCACCTGAAATCCCGGGGGATACCATGCGCCTCTTTCGCAGCAAAGCGAGAATACACCGCAGCTCACGTTCGGGTAAAATCGATCCCGGCCTCATACCCGCGGCTTCCGGACACTCGGGTGCGATTGGGCAAATCCTCAGAAGCGGGAAAATCCAGACCAAGCTCAGCGTAAGCCAGCCCGGCGACGCCTTGGAACAAGAAGCCGATCGCACCGCCGACGCCATCATGCGCATGCCGGCGGGTCCGGCGGAAGGCCTATCGGCTTCCGCGCCGCTTATCCAGCGGGCTTGCGACACTTGCGAAGAGAAGGAGGACAAGGTGCAAACCAAGTCCGACGGGCATGATGCCCCGGCCCCCACGGAAACGCCGGCCTCTCCCATTCGAGGTTTGGAAGGGGGAGGCCAGCCCCTGTCCGAGGAAACCCGTGCATTTTTCGAGCCGCGCTTCGGTCGCGATTTCGGCGAGGTACGCGTGCATACCGATGGACAGGCCGATGCCCATGCCGATGCTTTGCATGCCGAAGCCTTCGCCTATCGCAATCACCTGGCCTTCGCCGACGGGAATTACCAACCCGATACCGAAGCGGGCCGGCGCTTGCTCGCGCATGAACTCACCCATGTCGTCCAGCAAGGTTATGACGCACCCGCGGGTCGCGACCGGGATTCGGATTCCGGCATGATTCTCCCTTATCGCGCCAAAGGCAGCCCCAATTATGGCGCCAAGGACAGCGGATCCCTGGTGGAAAAAGAATTCGACCGTAAAGCGCCCGATCCTTATATCGACAAGATCACCGTCCATTTCACCGGCACGGACATCGCGGATGGCGAGACCGTGCCCAAGGGCGAGGTATCGGCGACCTATGCCGACAACAAGGCGACGCCCAAACCCAGCGCTATTTCCGGCATTCAAATTCTAGGCGGTTTCCCCAGCCAAGGCTTATCGGATAAAGGCACCGACTTCAAGGTGGTGCGCGTCGAGGGTTGGGGTTATAACCGCAGCGGCGTCGCCAAGGCGGACAGGGCGGGCTCGGACTGGCCGGCGAATAAATACTTCAAGGCTTCCAAAGGCGACCAGGCCAATATGAGCTTCGCGATTTTCTTCCGGAAAAAACAGGCCATTCATTTCGGACCCATGGATTGGGGATCCCTGTCCTGCGTGCATGTCGGCACCCTGTCTTCCATCCGGCAGCTGAATTACCATACCCGCGCCGGAGTCACCAAGGTCGATGTGATATACGACGCATCGGCCTTGAAAGTCCCTTGTTGCGAACGCTACGCCGCCGCCGGTTACATGCCCAATCCTTGCGGGGGACAAGATCCCAAGAAATGTCCGTAAGGACCCATGCCCGTCTTCGCCAAAGCCCAGGAAAAACCCAAAGCCGCGCCCGCCGGCCGGCCTCCGGCCTGGAATTATTCCGCGCCGGGACAACGCGGAGCGATACGATCCGTTCTTTTGGGTTTCGGCGTCCAGGCCAAACTGAAGGTCAGCCATCCCCAGGACGCCGCGGAATTGGAAGCGGATCGCATCGCGGAAAAGATCAGCCGCATGCCCTTGCCGGCAACAGGCGATCCGGCATCCCCGCCGGGGAAATCCACGTCCTCTCCGGGCCCAGCTTCGTCCCCGTCTCTTCTTCCGCCTTTATCCAAATCCCCGTCGGCATCACTCCCTAGCCCATCCCCCGTGTCCGCGTCGGTGCGCCGGGAATCGGTGAGCCGCGCCTGCGACGAGTGCGAGGAGGAGGTGGATACCCTGGTGCATGCCTCGCGGGAGAGCGGGGCGGAATTCGATATTCCGGACGATTGGGCGACGGGCATCGCCGCTTTTCGCACGGGAGGAAGACCCTTGCCTCCCATCGTGCGCGCCGATATGGAAAACCGGTTCGGGCGCGATTTCTCCTCGGTGCGCATCCACACCGGATCCGATGCGGCCGCCGCGGCCCATGCCTTGCATGCCCACGCCTTTACCCTGGGCGACCATATCGCCTTTGGCGAAGGGGCCTTCCAGCCCGAAGGGATGGAAGGCCGCAAGCTATTGGCCCATGAGCTCACCCACGTGGCGCAACAAGGCGGGGCCGCTCTTCGTTCCACCCAACCTTCGCAAAATGCAACCGATGGCCGGGTGTATCGCGATGAAGAGCCGGGATTTTTCGAGAGCATCGTCAACTGGGGACGCGACCAGGTCTTCAGCCTGGTCAGGAGCCATGCTCCCGGCCTCGAACCCATCCTGCGCGAGGGACCTTTCGAGTGGCTCAAACGCCAATTGGGATCGGCCTTTAGCGCCATCGCCGACAGGGTGAGATCGCTTTTACCGGCGGGAGCGGTGGAGCAATTGCATGCCACCTTCGGCCCCTTGGTCGAGCGCGCCTCGCAAATCGTCACCGCCTTGGCTTCGGGTGATTGCGCGCCCTTGCTGCAAGCCATCGACGATGTCAGGACTTTCGTCACCGAGATCGCCGGCCAGGCCTGGGACAAGCTGGCCGACACCGTGCGGCCCATCGGCGATTTTTTCTCCGACCTCTGGAATGGCTATGGTGCGCCCGCCGTGGAATGGCTGCGGCAATTCGCCGGCGACGTTTGGAATACCATTACCCAATTAGGACAAGATATCTGGGATTGGACCCAACCCATACGCGACGGGTTTTCCAGCGCCTGGACCTGGATCAAGGAATCTCTCTTCGGTCCCGAGGACGAAAGCGCCGGCGCAAGTCCGGGCGGCATCGTCGGCTGGGTAACGACCAAGGCGGGCGAAGCCTGGAATTGGGTGAAGGAACAGGCCCGCCCCGTATGGGAACCGGTTTCCCAGGCCGTGGAAACGGTAACCTCGCTAATACCCCCTCCCTTTATCCGCTCCCTGGGGGAATCCTTCCAGGATCTGGGCGCCCAACTCCAATCGGCGGGATCGGAAATCGGCACCGAGGGCGACGAGGTGGCGTCCAATCGCGAAGCCTTGGCGGCGGCATTGCCGTCGGTGCAGCAGGTTTTGGCCATGGCCAGGGGCGGCATCCTTTCCGCCAAGACTTGGATTCTCGACACCATGGGTGACTTGACCTCGCGCTTTAACGGCTTCCTCGCCAATCTCCGCTCGATCGGCATCCTGGCGCCGCTGTCCTCGGCGATAAGCTGGCTGGGAGATATCGGCACCGGCCTCAGTGCTTGGGCTCAGGAAAAAGTCGCCGGCTTATTCGATTTCGCGGTGCAGGCATTCGACGCCGTATCGCCCTTCATCGAAAAAATCGCCGGCCTTGTCCAGCAAATCATCTCGGTCGCCTCCGACATCCTGCAATTGCCGGGCGTCATCCTGGGCAGCATTTGGAATGCCATCCCCGAATGCATCCGCAATCCCGTCAAGGATTTTTTCCTCAATCAAATCCTCAGCCGCATTCCGGTTTTCAGCTCCCTGGCCGCCTTGCCGGAAATGTGGGCGCGCCTTGAAGCCGTGGCATTGCGCATCTTGCGGCAGGTTTTCGTCGACGGCAATTTGGCGGGAGCGGCCTGGACTTTTTTCAGCAATATGCTCGCCCTGGTCGGCATCCCCCCTGAATTGGTGGTCTCCATTCTCGCCAAAGCCGCCACCGCGGTGGGCGACATCCTCACCAATCCCATCGGCTTCGTCGTCACCATGGTCACCGGCATCGGCAACGGCTTCCTGCAATTCCTCGGCAATATCGGAACCCATCTCCTGAACGGCATCACCGGGTGGCTGTTCGGGGCTTTGGAGGGAGCGGGCATTACCGTACCCACCGATTTCACCCTGCGCGGCATCCTCGGCTTCGTCATGGATGTATTGGGCATCACCCTCGACAATATCTTCGATAGGCTGGGCCGACGTATCAGCCCCGCCATCGTCGCCGCTTTGCGGCGCGCGGTCGAAATCGCCACCGGAGTTTGGGAATGGATTTCGGTGCTCATCACCGAAGGCCCGGCGGGTCTTTGGCGTTTGGTGCAGGAACGCCTGAGCAATTTATGGAGCATGGTTTTGGACAGCGCCATGGGCTGGATTACCCAGCGCGTGGTCACCCAGGCCACCATCTGGCTGGGCAGCCTCGTCGACATCTCGGGCATCACGCCTGCCATCAACACCCTCATCGCCATGTACCGCGCCATGCAAAGCGCGGTGGAATACCTCGTCCCCATCCTGCGCATCGTCGATTTGGGGCTCGACGGCATCGGCGCCATGGCGCGCGGCGATCCCGCGCCGGCCGCCAATTTCGTCGAACAAGCCCTGGGCCGCGGCATGCCCGTGGCCATCGGTTTCCTAGCCGCGCAATTGGGCCTGGGCGGCATCAGCGGCCGCATCCGCGAAATCGTCGACGGCGCGCGGGAATCGGTAAACGACGGCATCGATTGGCTCATCGATAGGGCGCTGGCCGGAGGGCAGGCCTTGATAGACATGGTCAGGCGCGGCGCCGCCGCCGTCACCGGCGGCATCGCTTCTTTGCGCGAATGGTGGCGAAATAGAAAACGCTTCCGGTCGGCGAATGGCGAAGATCACAGCCTGTACTTTACAGGAACCGGAACTTCAGCCCGGCTGATGGTAGCCAGTGATCCCGCTCCCTACTCCACCTTCATCGCCGGTATCAATCCAGGAACAGATGCGGCGAAGCGAACAGCGAAAACCGAGGCATTGAGAATAGCAAGAGAACTCGAGACGGCCATCCATGCGGCACCTTCAGCCGCACCGACCGGATCGTCGCCCGCGCCCACCCGAAGGGATAGCGGCCTGGGAGCCGGAGGTGCGAGTTTGGCCGCCGATCCTTCCGTCGCTATCAATGATCTTTTGGATTCCTTAGCCATCCAAACGGCCATTTTCATGCCGGCCGAAACCGCTTCCGGCCGATCCAGCCGTCCCATTTATGGCCCGCTCGTCAACGGATTCGGTAGTTCAGTACGGGTGGAGAGATTAGCGAATGATTTAAGATCGGAGGGCAGTCCCGCCAGCAGCTCCCTTTCGAATGATACCTATCGGTTGATCGATGCGCGAAAAGACGGCGGTCGCGCCTACTATTGTCGGGGACATCTGATGAATAACCGGCTAGGAGGCCCCGGCAATACCTGGGATAATTTAACGCCGTTGGCCCAATACGATAATAATCCCAGGTTTTTAAATGCTTTGGAGCGACCCGTTATCGCCTCGCTCACGAACCCAAGCTGCTCGATCAATTTTATCGTTACGGCGCAGTATAACCGGCCACGATATAGCCGTCGGGATAATTCCGCTCTTGAACGAATTAAGGAGGCCGAATCCATAACTCCCAGTCATCTCGCTTATTCAGCCACGGCTTTGCCGGGTTCTACCTGTGCGGGACTGCCCAATCCCGACACCTTAACCCTGGCAAACCCAACCCCCTTAACTCCCGCAAATGTGGGCAGCGCATTAAATGCCGTGAAATACCAGGATTTAGTGGATCGCTATGAGTGACAGTAAAACCGTGCATTTTCAATACGGCATTCTTCAGGTAAAGGAAGTAGAAGCATGACCTTACCGCCTTCCCAACGCCATGGCGCCGATCCTATCGCATTCGCCCTCTTGCAATGGCCGGCGTTGATCGGCTTGGTCGAATGGCCCCAAACCTGGTGGGGCCTTATCGCCAAGGGCGCATTGGGGATTTATTGGCTGGCCTTATCCTCCACGGCTTTTCGCGGCAGCTATGCCGCCCGCATGGACTTCGGTTTTCTCATCCTATGCCTCAACCTGGCCTTTCTCGCCACCTGGCTGGCCTATCCCCATCCAGGTTTTGCGGTTTGGGCGCTTCTCACCTTGGGCTTAATGCTGGCCGGCATCGGCGTCGCCAGAAAGTTGCGGAACCCTGGAGTGGGTGAACCTTGAAATGTTTTCGACGCCGCTCCCGCCGAAGATAACGCGGCGTCCATCTTTAAGGCCGTCCCACGTAGACGGCGATTTTTCCCACCGCATGCCCCGATTCGCTGAGGGCGTGGGCTTTGGCGATATCGTCCAGGGCGAATTCCGCTCCCACCACGGGACGTAACTTGCCTGTATCGGCCAGCTTGGCGAGTTCGCGCAAGATTCCGGCGTCGGGGCCGATGAAAACGAAGGCGCCCCGCTTGCCGTAGGTCTTCGCCGCTTCCTGGGAAGGGGGGCTGAAAATCGAAACGAGCAAACCGCCGGGTTTGAGCACGGCCCAGGAATTCTCCTGCACTTGGCCGCCCAAGGTGTCGAAGACCACGTCCACCTCGCGCGCGATTTCGGCGAATTTCTGGTGTTGGTAATCGATGACTTCGTCGGCGCCGAGAGACAAAAGCAATTGCCGGTTGGCGGCTGAAGCCGTGGTGATGACATAAGCGCCGCGGAATTTCGCCAGTTGGATGGCGAGGCTTCCCACGCCGCCGGAGCCGGCGTGGATGAGCACCCTTTGCCCTTGGGTGACCTGGGCGGTTTTGATCAAGACTTCCCACGCCGTAATGCCGGCCAAGGGCAGGCATGCCGCCTCGATATGGGACAGGGTCTTGGGTTTAAGGGCGACTTCCTGGTGGCGCACCGCGATGAACTCGGCATAGCTGCCTTGCCTTTGGATATCGGGGCGGGCATAAACCGCGTCGCCGATTTCAAATCCCCGCGCTTCGGCGCCCATGGCTTCGACTACCCCGGAAACGTCCCAGCCCAAGGTCAAAGGCAAAACGTGTTTCAGCTTCGGCTGCAAATGGCCTTCGCGGATTTTCCAATCGACGGGATTGATGGAGGTGCCGACGACGCGGATTAAGAGATCTTCCGGCCCGGGTTCCGGCTTGGGAGCGTCCTCATAGGCCAATACCCGCCTGTCTCCGAAATCATGGATACGAACCGCTTTCATCCGATTTCCTCCCTCCATACTCATGGGGCGGGTCCCCCCCATTTTGAAAATCAATATTCCGGGAGGAACGGCGGCAAACCCTATTTCGGGCGAGGCCGCCGCCGGGAGAGCCCGGAACAAGCTTCAATTCAGGGTATTGCTGGCCGTGATTTCGTCGCCATGGCGGTTGAAAAAACGGTACTCGGAAAAGTTCGCGTCCTCGTCTTCGACCAGTTGGATGCGGCATTTATGCACCCGTTCCCAATACTTGAAGACCGCTGCCCGGTTTTCGAGCACATGCGCCACCATGTCCGGGTGCAGGACCAGGGACAACTGATCGTCGCCTTTCTTCGCCCGGTAACGCCGCAGCCAGCGATCGATATGGCCGATGACGCTTTCCTTGCTCGGCACATAACCGGCGCCTTTGCATATCGGGCAGGAATTGCTTTGCTCCTGCACCGCGTCGGGACGGATGCGCTTGCGCGTGACTTCCATCAGGCCGAATTGGGAAATGGAGCTGAAGGAAATCGGGGACTTGTCCTGCCGTATCGCCTTCTTGAATTCCTTGACCACCTGCTCCTTGTCGTCCTCCTCCTCCATGTCGATGAAATCGATGACGATGAGGCCCCCGAGATCGCGCAAACGCATTTGCTTGGCCACTTCCCAGGCCGAATCGAGGTTGGTTTCGAGGATATTCTTGCCCTGGTCGCGTCCCCGCACCTTGCCGCCGGTATTGACGTCGATGGCCGTCAAGGCCTCGGCCCGGTCGATGACCAGGTAACCGCCGCGTTTCAGGGGAACCCGGCGCATGAAGGTTTTTTCGAGTTCCTCCTCGATGCCGAAATGATCGAATAGGGACAAATCTCCGTTGTAGAGCTTGACCTTGCCGACTTGATCGGCCGAGAGCACGCCCAGGTAGGTGGCAATGACCTTGTGCTCCTCCTTGTCGTCGACCCAGACGGCGTCCACCTCGTCGTGGAAAAAATCGCGTATGGTGGTCTCGGAACTGTCGCTTTCGGCGTGGACCAGGCCGGGAGCCTGCACCTTGGCGCTTTGCTCCTTGCACAATTCCCACTTGGATTGCAACAAGGCCATTTGCTTGCCGAATTCGGCCTCGCTTTCCGCCAGGCCATTGGTCCTGACGATATAACCGACATCGGGCGATTTCAATTCGCGAATCAGTTTTTTCAGGCGGCGCCTCGCCTGGGGATCGCGGAGTTTTTTGCTGACGCCGATGAAACCCGTGCCCGGCATGCAGACCAGGAAGCGGCCGGCGAAACTCAGGTGGGAGGTCAGGCGCGGACCCTTGGTGGATATCGGCTCCTTGGTGACCTGCACCAGGATTTCCTGGCCGACCTTGAGCATTTGATCGATGGTCTTATGCGAGTTGTCCTCGCGCTTTTCCTTTTCACGGCCGCGGCCTTTGGGGCCTTCGTCGTCATCCTCGTCGCCGTCCTCTTCGTCCTCGTCGAGGAGAGGCCGGTTCACCACGTCCTCGACATGCAGGAAGCCGGCCTTCTCGAGGCCTATATCGACGAAGGCGGCCTGCAAACCGGGCAAGACGGCATTGACCACGCCCTTATAGACATTGCCTATCAAACGGGTGCTCTCGGGCCGCTCGTAAATGATTTCGCTGAGCCTGCCGTCCTCGAGAATGGCGATGCGCTTCTCGTAGGGTCTTACATTGATGAGAATTTCGCGCTTGGCCTTGGCCTGTGCGAAGCGTGGAGGATGTCCCATGCTGGGTTCCAATCGATATCGGGTGAAAGGGGGACCCGGCCCAGAGCATTTTCCACCGGCAAACGGCTTAAAAGCCCCGGAAGCCCAAAAGCCCCGGAAAAAACGAAAAGCGCGGATTCCAGAAAGGAATCGACACCGTTAGCCGATAAAAGGTAACCATCTCCATGGTGAAATACCGGATTTTGAGGGGGAATAAAGGCGGAATCCGGGGGAAAAGCGGCGATATTAAGAAAAATCGCCGATACGGAAGCCGCGTCAGGCTGGGATAGGCCGCGCCGGCTAAAACCGCATGGTGAATTCGCCATGCACGGTCACATTGTGAATGGTCTCTTCTTTATCGGTTTTGAAATCTTTTTTGAAGATGTATTGGGTATAAAAGAGGGCGTCGACGTTATTGGTGAAGTTATAACTCGCCTCGGGTTTCAAGGTGACCTGGATTTGGTCCGTGGTGCGGGGATTGCCTCCGTCGGGCTGCTTTTCCTCGACCAGGGTATAAATCACGCCATTGGTCAGCTTCAACCGCAGGTTATTCTTGAGTTTGATGTAGTAGCGCCAGAATTGCAGCCCCTTTTGGGTCTCGACATCGTAAGAGACGCTCAAGTCGTCGCCGACATTGAGTCTTCGGATAGGCTGGGGATTCGGGGAGCGCTGATAGGCTTGCAGCGAATCCTCCCGGCTAATGCCGTTTCGGTTCAAATAGGACCGGTAGAATCGAAGGGTATCGTCCACCTTGGAATAGCGCGTCTCGAAGTCCTGGCTGAAATTGATGGAGTTCTCGATGCGGATGTCCTTATTGGTGGTTCCCGAAAGGCGCAGCAAGGGCGCGAACTTGTAGGACTGCAAGTCGCTTTCGGCCTGGGGCGAGAAAAGGCCATGCCTTTCCTCATGCTTGTAGTTGTAAGAGGAACTCGCCGTCATGGAACGGAAATTCGTGCGTATCCAGGGCAATTTAGAGGCGAAATCGCCCAGGCTGGCGGTGACGGTGTATTCGGGCCAAATGATGGAAGTGTCCGAGGGCGTCACACCGCGATAGAGGATATAGCTCTTGGTCCATTTCAAATTACCGTAAATGTCGAGATTCGCCACGGGAATGGTGAAGCCGCTGCCCACGTCGATATTGCGATCGACTTGGTGATTGAATTCCACCAGGTTCAAATTCGGATCGGGCGCTTGCAGCCAATCCGAGCGGTAGGGATCGGGCTCGCCTTCGAAAAGGGTCCGCCAATTGTCCAAACCATAGCGCCAACCCAGTTGGTCGGCGTAAAACAAGCCCGCGAAGGGATACCGGCGCGCGAGTTCCCCGTAGGTATAGGCGTCGTTATTGTACTTATGCGAAACATTGTAGGTGAAATCGAAAGTGCGCAGGCGGTAATCGTCCATTTTGCGCTTGATGCTTTCCATCAGGGATTCGAAGCCCTTGCCGCCCAGGCTGCCGATGGAAGTCATCAGGTTCGGTAAATTGAGGCCCGTATTGAATTTGACGTTGTGATCGGAACTCGATTCGAAATGGGAAGGCTGGGAAAGGCCCAATAGCGCCTGGCCATTGTCGGAGCTTTCATACCAGGTATGGCGATAACCGGAATTGAAGCTCATGCCCGTGGTCAGCCACTGGACCAGATTCGGATTGAAGTCGTAATGGAAGGTCTGATTACGGTTCTTCTCGCGGTTGAGGATGAAGAACTCATCGCCGCGGTGGGTGGTATCCGACAAAGGGGCTCCCTGGGAGAATCGGTCCTGGCTGTCCCAATCCCAGATCAAATTCCTGGCGAAGAAGCCCCCGCCCGCGCAGCCTCTGCCGTCGCCGCCCGAGAAAAAGCTCTCGTCGAAGCATTCGCGCTCGCGATCGAAATCCCGCGAGACGTCGAGCCGGTAGCCGAAACTCATGCTGGGAAAGAGCCGCCACTCCATGTCCAGGCCATGCGACAAATCGACCTGGTATTCCGCGCTGTCGCGCAGGATGATGTCGTATTGGGTGCGGGGCTTATTCACTTCCAAGGTGCGGTTGAAATTCAAGTCCCCGATGGTCAGGCTGAATTTATCCGGCAAAGGCGTCACCTCGAAACCCGTGATGGCTTTGGGCACCCACTTGGAGGAGTCGGCGAAAGAAAAAGGCTTGTAGCTCTTATTGGTGAACGGCGACAAGTCATAGCGCAGACGCGTCGTATAATTGCGCCCGTAATTCTCGTCGTAATAGGCGATATGCTCATTGCCCCGGAATTTATACTCGATTTCTGGCCTTTCGAACAAAGCCTGGTTGATCCACGCATTGGATCGCCTGTCCTTTTTATAGGAAATCGAAAAGGTCTTTTCGAAATTGGTGGTCTGGTAAACCCGCGCATAAGCGCTCTCGATGTCCCGGATGCTGTCCCCGGGATGGTGGAGGCTGGAAATGCGACCGTCGAAAAAATCGCCGGCGATGTCCTTGAAGTCCGTGCCGCTCAATTGCAAGTCGCTGCTGGGCATGACGAAAGGCCGGTCCATGCTGCCGCGGTAAGTCAGGCTGATGGGAATATTCACTCCCCAGGCGTCGGGGAAAAATTTTCCGGCGTAAAGCGACAAGGCGGTATTGAAATCCACCTTGGAAACGGCATTGGCGGGCGTGGCCTTGGTCTGGCTCATGGAGGTGAAATTGCCGTTGGTGTAATTCAAGTCGCCCGAGACGGTGAGGAAATCGGCGAAATCGAATTGAACCCGGGTTCGCATGGCCGTTCCCGTGCTTTTATCCACGCCCTCCAAACGCAGGTCATTGACCCAGACATCGCCCGATTGCCGCTCTCCCGCGCCCGAGTCCACGTAAATCACCAGCCTCATCCAATCGATGCGCGCCATGGTCGGATTGCCCAGGACGGAAATAACCAGGGAGGAGTCGCCCCGTTCGGGATGGTAGAGTTTTTTCTCGACGTATTGTCCCGGATTCCTGCGGTACAATGAATCGTTCTTCAGTCGAGTCAAATCCGATACCTTGAGATCAAAGCTGTTCTTCAGCCATAAATCGATATGATTGGGATCGTAAACCGCCGTTTGCGACATGGGAAGCCGGATCTCGTAATAGTCCTTGGAATCGCGGTTGCCCAAATCCTTGCCCATGCGCAATCCCACCGAAATCCTGTTCTGGCCGCTCACCTGAACGGGGCTGCCGACGGCATAACGCACGTCGGGATGGATTTCCATTTGCAGCCTTTCATACAAAGTCAAATCCTTGGGCTCGCTGCCCAATAGGCGCGTGGCGTAGACCGTTTCGCCGGGATGCAAATTCTCGTAGCGCATCACCAAGGACCGTTCGGGCAAAGGCTCGTCGGTATTGGTGTTTTTCTCGCGCGGGGTATTGGGGGATTGCTGGTAAGAAGGGGTTTCTTGCTTATTGATGACTTCGATTTTAAGCCGGTTATTATCCGAGACCTCGGCGGGCACCTTGACCGAGGCCGTATCGCCTATCGCCACCAAGTCGCCGCTGGTAAACCTTTCGGCATCGACTTCATAATCGAGATTGCGGTCGCTTTCCTCCCAGGTATTGCCGACCAGCGCCAGGCGCGCCAATTGCACGTCGATTCTGCCCACGCGCGGAGCCACCTCTCCCAGCCAAACCCTCATAATGCGCACATTGGAGAGAATGGCGCTTTCGCTCAGGGTATTGCCGGGATCGATTTTAGAACCGCCGCCATAGAGCGGTATTTGGTAACGCCTCCAGCCCCTTTGCAGGTTTTCGCAATAGTTGGAGGCATTGCAAGTCGAATCCAAGGCCATGCGGAAACGCAGGAACCGGTTGCGTTTTTCCAAACTGCCGGAACGATCGAGATCCTCGGTATCGAAGGAATAACCGCCTTTCTTGACATCATTGCCTTCGGTGCCATTCACCGCGGCCGACACATCCGTTTCCCCGGTTTTAGGCTCATTGTAATCATCGCCGGCGGGATCGAGGTTGGAGGATCCATCCTTGCGGGTGACATAGCACTCGGGTTTGCATTCCCAATAAAAAGCTTCGCTTTCCCCCTTGATGCCGTCTATGCCCGGGTCCGACTCATTGGTGAGCTCGCCTTTGCGCACATCCACTTCGCTTTGCAAAATACCGTCGGGCTTGGCCTGGTTCAGGGTGGGTATGCTGATGTCTTCGGAGATTTCCCCGAGATCGACGTTCAGTACGCCGTTTTTGCCCAGCACCACCACCTCCAAGGTCCTTTTCTTGCTTTGATTATTAAGGCCCGAGGAAAAGCCTCGCATGATACCGCCCCAGCTCTTTCCGGTCAGGTTGTCATTGGGCGAGAACAACAAGCTCAACAAGGTCTGGTTACGGCTATTGGTAAAGCTATTGCCGGTATTGCCGTAGATATTGCCGTATTGCTCGGCGCTGCTGCTATGCCAGATCAAATTCCCCTGGTGGCGATAGTCCAATAAGACATCGTTGAGTCCCTGGTTATTCAACTCGGGAGGGGACCCCTTGAACCAGGAGTAATAGGTCACCGGCATAGTCAAAGCGTTTTGGCTGCTTTCGAAATTCTCAAGATAAGCGCTGTTCTTGGTATTGGGATTGTAGCGGCTTTGGGCGATTTCGAATTCGAAATTGGTTTTCGACACCGCTTCGGATTTCACCAAGGGCACTTGATTCACCAGCTTGGTCATCCACTTGGGTTCTCCGGTGAGCCGGGTATTGAAGCCCCACAGGAATTGATTGAAAGGCTCGCGGCCGAGTTCGGGCCGGTCGGCGGTGGTGCTCTGGCTTTTATAGAGCAAGGTCGCGCCCATCAGGCTTTGATCGGAGATCTCGTCCAATTTCCATTCGATGCGGGTGCCGAGCAGGATTTTATCCTGGATTTGAAAGGCCGGCGTGCATTCATAGGCGACCGTGACCTCGGCATTGGGATCCCTGGCGCGCGCCGACTTCAGGGTGATTTGCCCGGTTTCGTAAAGCACCTCGTAATCGAGGTCCTTGGTGAGTTTGATGGAGCCGTTCAGGAGCACCGATTCCGTGCCCGGGGTGATGTCGAAGCATTGCTGGCCATTGACGGTCTGGCTATTCTCGCGCACGTCGAAGCTTGAACGCCGCTCGCGGCTCAAGACCATGAACTTGGTGGTGGTGGGGCCATTCAGGATTTCATCCAGGTATTGGGAATAGATTTCGGTCTGGGGATTCACCCTTTTCATCGGCGTGAGGCAATTGCCGGGATCCCCGCCGGCTATGCCCCGGCTGATGCAGGGCAAGACCATGTAATGCTCGTCGAAATTGAAGATGAGGGCATTGTCATAATCGACCTTGCCGGGTTGATCGGGTTTTTCCAAACCCAATTGGCGGGCATAGGTGATGGTGTCTTTTTCGCCTAGCCCCCGTTGCCGCCCCTCTTGGTCGACGACTTCGAGCTTGAAGAGATCGCGATCCTTTTTGTCGACATTGCCGATATAATAGACATTGCGCCAAATCAGCGAATCCAGGATGGGCAGGCGCTGCTTGTTCTTGGAATGAATCAGAATGAGTTTGCGCTTATCGGGGATGCCGGTGCCGTTCGGGTTCAGGAAATCGCGATCCCACTTGACGCCATAGGTTTGATCCACCGACCCCGAAGGGATATTGAGCATGCGCAAATTCTCGTCGTAGGTAAAATCGACGCCGTTGACCAGGGGCTTCCAGCGGCCGAATTCGCAAACGTCGGTTTGCCTGATGCCGGCGATGTCATAGGCGCAGGCTTCCGCGGTATCGCGGTATCCGCTTTCCTCGTTGCCGTAAAGCAATTGATAGACCACGATGGGTTTGCGCGCGGGCCTGACCTGGATATACTTGGGGTTATTGGGAATCAGCCAATTGCTCGAGTCGGCATACGCTTTCCTGTCCGCCAGGTTGAGGAAGAAATGCTTGTGCAATTCCATGGCCTTGTCTTCGATGGCGAAGGTCTTGAGTTCACTGCTGCTGCCCAAGGTCTGTTTTTCCTGGGCGCCGCCCTCTTGCGAAGCGATGACGGTGGCTTCGACGGGCCCGAATTTCAGGCGCATCTTCAGACCGAAAAGCCCTTTGTGGTTTTCGGTATAGCCGGTTAGGCTGGTGCCGGTCAGGGCCAGGGACGTATTGCCCGCTTCGACTTCCTGGATGATGTCGTCTTCGAGCTCGTCGCCTTCGCCCTTATAACTGATTTTCAACTGCTCCTTGAGATTGGTGCCGAATCCTTCCTCGCTGTTGATTTCGATGCTGATCAGGCGGCCGATGGAACCGCGCACCGAGAATTGCGGCTGCTGGTCCATATGCAATTGCGGAAACCAATTCTTCCCGCCATAAAGCGCCCCGCTGCCGCTTTCGCGGCTGCCTTCCACCACCAGCTTGTAGGAACCGTTGATGGTCAATTTCGGCTTGTCGACGCCGACCCTTTTCATCCAGTCGGGCACGCGAAAAGGCAAATCGAAAATGAAGGTGCCGGGATTGCCGCCTTCGACGCCTTCGTCATGGCCGATGAGGCTGGTCAGCCATCCACGGCGCAAGGCGAGGCCCTGCATGTCCTGGGAGTAAGCGTCGATTTCGGAGTAATAAGTCGACCAGCGCGGCAGAGAATCGCCTGGGGCAGCCGGCGCCAGGGCCGTTCCCCCTCCCGCAGGAGCGGGAACCTGGACATAGCTGACGATTTCCACCTGGCGGGTATCGAAATTGACGCGGTGATCGCGTTTCAAGTACTGGCTATTGATTTCCAGCAGGGATCCACGGCCCTCCAAACCCTTGGGAGGCAAGAGGCCATCCAGGGGCCGGGCCGCTTCCGGGACGTCCAGATAATTCGTCTCTTCCTGATAGACCTCGCCCCAGGCGACGCCGGTTATCGCCAATATTCCCGCTATTTTCGGCATGAAACGGCAAAAGGCCGGATGGTTCACGTCATGACCCCGAACCAGCCCGAAAGCTTAAAGGTGAGGTGGGCATGGCAAGGCCGGGGCGCGGAAAGGTGCAAACGCATATCCATGGCGAGGAAGTGGGGGGTATTATACGAAAAAGTACCTTTGTCCCCCCTATGAAGACCCCCAATAAAGTCAGGCCGAGGCCGGGACAGCAAAGACGCCCATCCCGCGGCGATGGGGATGACAGGCAAACCCGTTGGGCCTTCGGCCAAAACTTCCTCGTCGACCCCGAGGCCGTATCCGGAATCTGCGAGGATGCCGGTGTGACCGGCCAGGACTGGGTCATTGAAATCGGGCCCGGCCAAGGCGCCTTAACCCGCCACCTGGCCGCCCGGGCGCGCAAATTGACGGCCTTGGAAATCGATCCGAATTGGGTGGAAAAACTGCGGACTAAAGATTGGGGCGATTTGGAAGTCCTCCAAACCGACGCCACCGTGGTCGATGTGGAGGCTCTTTTAGCCGACCATGCCCCGATGGAGCCGGAGGGTTCCCCATCCCCTGCCACCCCGAAACCGCTGCTGGTGGGCAATTTGCCTTACAACCGCGCCGCCCCCATTCTCTTTCATTTTTTACCCCATTTGGGCCGATTCACTTGCGCGCAATTCATGGTCCAATACGAAGTGGCCAAACGCATTTGCGCCGATCCCGGCGGCCGGGATTTCGGAAGCCTCAGCGTCGCCGTGCAAAATCACGCTGAAACCCAGCTATTGCGTAAAATCGGTCCTGAAGCCTTTCGTCCCCGGCCCAAGGTTTGGTCGGCCACCTTGAGGCTCACCGCCAGGTCCGAGCCGCTTTGCCCCGACCCCACCTTTCAGCCTTTCGTGGAACTTTGCTTTTCCCAAAAGCGGAAAAAACTCGCCAATGTGCTGGCGTCGCGGTTTGGGCGGGACAAGGTCATCGCCGCCCTGCTGGAAACCGGCGCCGGACGGGATGCGCGTGCCGAGGAAATCGGGGTCTTGGGCTTTGCCCAATTATTGCGGATACTCGGGCCTTTTCAGGCCAAGGCGGGCGCGGCGCGGTAAGCGTGAATGGCTTTTTGCCGGCCATTGACGCCCATCAATTCGCGGCGCAAGCCGACCATGCGGGTATGCATGGCCTTGAGCATGGTGTTTTCCACGTCGCACATGCGGCCCAGCAAGTCCAGAATCATTTGCCGCTTCTCGGAGATGAGGGCCTTCTCATTGGCCGGCAAGCTGCGCAACGCCTCGTAATCCGCCAGGGACTTTTGCGCCTCCTCGGCGATGGCCTCGGTTTTCCGCAATAGCCTCTGCCTTTCATGCAGGCGTTTATTCATGGCGTCGGCGTCGTCGAGGGGCAAGGTCTTGCACATGTCCAGGGCCAACTCGTAAAGGCTGTAAAGCATGTCGAGCTGGCGCCGCAATTCCTGAGTGGCTGGATGCATCCTCTCTCCTACCGCACCAGGCTGAGTTGGGCCGACACGGTGGTGGCCAAAAGGCTTTGATGATCGCGCCGGACATTCTCGATGGCCACGACCCAGGCTTCGCGCAGCCGGCCCATCATGCCGGCGACGTCCTGCAAATGCTTATGGGATTGCTGGCGTATGGCCGCGGTGAGATGGCGGGAGTAAAAATCATAGAGGCGGAAGAGGTTGCGGGCGATTTCACCGCCCTTTTCCATGTTCAGGGTGCACATCAATTCCGTTAGGCCGTTCTGGGCCCGCTGAATGGCGCGGGCCATGCGCTCCATCTTTCCGACCGTCAACTCTTCCTCGGCCTTGCGGACCCACTTGATGCAGTGGTCATAGACCATGAGAATGAGTTTGCCTTGGTCGGCGGTGGTCACGTCGGCCTGGCGGTAGGTGTGGTAGGGTTGCGCCATTATCAGCTCCTCATAAAACCCGAGGCCGAATTGTTGAAAGCCGCCTGTTGCGACTGCAGCCTCGAAATATTGATCTCCAATTGGCTGAATTGGGAAATCAAACGGGTACGGTAGTCATCGACTCTTTTTTGCTTTTCCTCAATCTTCGTATCCTGGTCGCGGATATATTTTTTGAGTTGTTTGCCGATTTGGGTCAAATTCCCGTCGACATAATTGTTCATCTGGTCATACCAGGTCTTCATCTGGCCGGCTATGCCCCGCACGAAGGTCACCGTGCCGTCGACGGGGGCGTCGAAGACGACGGACAGGCCCTTGCTGTCGCCCTTATTGCTGGTCAGGATATTGTTATCGCCGGACAAAGTGCCGTTCACCAAGGTCGATATCTGCGCCGACTTGTTGGAGTCGATGGTATTGGAAATGGTGCTGATCTTGTAAACGCCGGTCTTGGTATCCTTGGTGGAGGAACCGTAGCTCAATTCCGGGACGTCGCTGTAAGCGCCGGTCAGGAAGAGGCGCTTGATGCCGTCGAAGTCTGAATCGATGGCCGTTTTGAAGGTATCGTCGTCGACTTTGAGGCTGCCGTCGGCTTGATTGGAAACAATGCCTAAGGACGCCAGGGAGGAGTAGCGCGACAAACCCATGTCGGCCAATTCGCCGATACGCCCGGTGAGCATATTGGTGATTTGGCTGCGCAAGGAGCGTATGCTGCTGTCATTGGCGAAAGGCCCCTTTTTGATGGTTTGCTCGTCATCGTTTTTTTTGCCCGAAAGCTGGTCGAGCAAGGACCCCGACTTGCTGTCCTTTTGGTTGACCTCGACCTTGCTTTTGTCGTCGATGAATTTGATGACGGCATTGTAAGCGTCGAGAAAACCCTGGATCTTGGCGACAATGGCGTCTTTGTCCAGGCCTAAAGTCAACTTCACCGATTCGGTGGGGTCGGCTTTTTTCAGGTTGAAGGTGGTGCCGACCACGCTGCTGGAGTCTTTATTGCTCTGGGAAGACATGGCCAAATCATTGAGCAGGTAAAAGGCGTTCTTGCCCTGCGAAACGACATTGGTGAAGGAAGTCATGGCGGCGCCGCGACCCAGGTTCAGATTCGATCCCGAGGCGTCCGAGTCCACGAAGGACATGATCATGGAAAAATCCGAAACGCCTCCGGATTTATCCTTGATTTCGATTTCCCCCGACGAATTCAGGCCGACCGATACCGCCGCCGCGCCGCCATAGGCCGACTCGATGGCGGTCAGCAAATCCTGCATGGTCGATACGCCGGTGATGTCCAATTCTCCCGAGGCGTCATTGCCCGACGCGTCGGTTCCCGTCCAGGCGATTTTATCCCCGGCCGTCACCGCATTATTGGCGCCGATGCCGTTGAAAAGGTTGGTGCCCGCCAAAACCGTTGCCGTCGTCGCGGGACCTCCCTCGCGCAAGCGGAAATCGAAATCCGTGCGCATGGCGCGCACATCATTGATGAGGCCGAGGCCCGATCCCAGCGGATCACCGGTGATGTTTTCCATGGTGAAGGCCTTGGTGCCCTCGTCCACCGAAGTCAACATGAGGCGGTAATCGCCCGGACCGCTTTGGAAAATGCTGGCCGTCGCCCCCACGCCCTTGGCGCGGTTGATCTTATTGACCACGTCTTTCAGCGAATCGGTGGCGGCCACCGATATGGTCACCTCGGTGGTGGTCGGATCGCTTTTCAAGGCGGACGACGAGGTGGAAATCGAAAAAGTCCCCGCGGTGCCGAGCGGGGTGGTATAGGCGCCGAAGGAAGAACTGGCCGCTTTTTGCGATGTCGCCAGGCTTCCCACCTTGACGTCATAATTACCGGAGGTGGCTTCCGAATCGCCGGTGACCGTGACGATGGAGTCGTTGGAACTCGTAGTGGCGAAAAGGTTGAGGGATTTTTGGGTATCCAAATCCTTGGCGGCGGTGGCCAGGCTCTGGATTTTACTGGTCAACTCATTGAAAGCGTCGAGTTTGACCTGGTAATTGCTTTGGATGGTTTCCTCGCGGGTCACCCTTTGCTGCTCGATTTTAACGAGCCCATCAATAATGCCGTTGGTATCGAGCCCGGAAGCCAAGCCGCCAACTGATATTGATTCCGCCATTACCCTCTTCCCGATGAAGTCCTTCCGTTATATCGGTCCTTCCCCGGCCGAGCTTTAGCCCGACTTTGATTTCCTTGTTCCCGCCGGTTTTGAGGCCAATCGGCAAAAATGTCATTTTTAGTGACATCCCTGGCTATTTAAATGAACCGATGGACCCGATCACCCTACTAATCGGGGGTAGACTCTTAAGTTGAGCCTGGAATTTTGCCAATGCGTCACCATATCGCACATAATTCCCCAATACGTCACGAAAGTGGACTTATTTCTGCTGGACTTCGTCTTAACGATGTGGTAAATTCACTGAAATCTGACCCTTGCAAGATGGAATGCAGCTTGCTAGGGAAAGGGTACCCCCTTCCTAAGGAAACGAGATGACCTTCGATACGAATGACGAGACCCTCAAGCGCTATCTAGAGGATATCCGCAAGACGAGCCCCATCGATCGCAAGGACGAGCATATGCTTTTCAAGCTATGCCGCGAGGGCAGTCGGGCGGCCCGCGAAAAGCTGGTCTCCGCCAATATGCGTTTCGTGCTCAAGGTGGCCTTGCAATACCGCGGCTGCCCCATCCCCCTGCCCGACTTGGTCAGCGAGGGAGCCATGGGACTCATCCGCGCCATCGAGAGCTTCGATCACAGCCGCGGCTTGAAGTTCATTTCCTATGCCGTGTGGTGGATCAAGGCCTATATCACCCGCGCCATCAATGAGCAAGGCTCCTTGATCCGCTTGCCCGCGAACCAGCATTTGCGCGTGCGCAAGGCCCTCAAGGAAAAGAGCAAGGGGAAAGAACTTTCCGACGATATCCGCGAGTTGATCCAACTCGGCGAAGCCGGCATCAGCTTCGACGCGCCGCTCAAGACCGATACCAAGACCACCTACCAGGAAGTCTTGCCGGACGAACGCGCCGTCAATCCCGAGTCGGAAGCCGAAATCCAGGCGGTGGAACATCTCGCCAAGGATTTATTGAGCGAATTGCCCGAGCGTGAAGCCCAAGTCATCAAGGGACTTTTCGGAATCAACCACGAAGCGCCCCAAACCTTGCGCGAAGTCGGCGAAACCCTCAATATCTCCCATGAACGCGTCCGTCAATTGCGCGACCAGGCTTTGCGCCGTATCCGCAAGAACAAGAATAAGGACGTGCTTCGCGAGAAGTATGAAGCCTACTTGCAAGCCTTGAGCTGATACTCAGCCGATGAAAACGGAAAAGCCCGGTTCCCTTGGAACCGGGCTTTTTTTGTCTCTTCCCCGCTTCCCCTTCAAGCCAGGTATTTGGCGCGCAGATAACGCAAGAAGGGTTCGGCGCTCAGGGCTGAACCCGTCGCTTGCAGCACGATTTCCTGGGGACTCAGGGAGCGGCCATGCCGATGCACCTTTTCCCGCAACCAGTCGCGGATGGGCAAGAAGTCCCCCGACTCCAGCCGGCCGTCCCAATCCGGCATATCCTTGCGCAGGGCTTCCAACAATTGCGCGGCGATAAGATTGCCGAGGCTATAGGTGGGGAAGTAACCGAATAGCCCGCAGCTCCAATGGACGTCCTGCATGAACCCTTGGGCCGGAGTTTCCGGTACCAGTCCCAATAAATCGCGCATTCCCTCTTTCCAGCTGGCTTCGAGATCCCCGACCTTCAGGCCTCCGGAGAACAAAGCCTCTTCCAGCCGGAACCGCAAGGCCACGTGCAGGTTATAGGTGACCTCGTCGGCTTCCACCCGAATCAGGGAGGCCTGGACGCGATTGGCGCGACGCCAAAGCGTTTCGGAATCGCAAGCGGAGGGCAAGTTGGGAAACCGTTTCCGCAGCCTGGGCGTCAACCATTTCCAAAACGGCAAGCTGCGGCCGATGGCGTTTTCCCATAGCCGCGACTGCGATTCGTGGATGCCCAGGGATACCGCCTCGGCCAAAGGCGTGAGGGCATGCTCCGGCGAAAAGCCTTGTTCGTAAAGCCCATGGCCGCCCTCATGCAAGGTGCTGTAGAGCGCGTTCTGGATGTCGTCCTCGCGGTAGCGGGTGGTGAGGCGCACGTCGGCCTGGCCCTGGCTTTCGGTGAATGGGTGAGCCGAAGCGTCGAGCCGCCCGGCCTGCAAATCGAATCCCATGGCGGCGAGCACTTCTTCATTGAAGGCTTTTTGTTCGGCGATGGGAAACGGGATACCGCCGAAGGGAGACGCGTCTTTTTCGGGCTTTTGCTTGGCCAGGATGGCGGGCAATAAATCCTGGGTTTGCCGGCAAAGATTATCGAGCACCGGCCGCAGGGTTTTTACCGTCGACCCGATTTCGTATTGATCGAGCAAGGCGTCATAAGGATGCTCCACCGGACCCAGGCAATCGATTTCCCGCCGCTTCAAATCGATCATTTTGCCCAACCAGGGCAAGAAACCCGTCGCGTCGTTTTTGGCGCGGCATTCCACCCAGGCCTGCTGGGAAAGCGAGGCGGTATGGGCGAGATCGGCCGCCAATTGTTCGGGGATCTTCACCGCGAGATCGCGGTCGCGGCGGATTTGCCGGAGGCAAACGATTTGGATCGGCGATAAACCGGTTTGGGTTTCGGCCGAAGCCAATCGCTCGCCGAAAGCGGCATCGGTTACCCTTTGGTGCAAAACCCGGGAAATGGCGGAAAGGCTGCGAGCCCGGGATTCGCCGCCCTTGGGCGGCATCATGGTTTCCTGATCCCAGCCCAAAAGGCTGCCCGCCGCCCGCAAGGCATAGGTATCGCGAACGTATTCCAAAACGGTTTCATAAGCATCGGCCATGGCGATTCTCCGGCGGAAAGAAAAGGCGTTCCGGCAAAGTTAGCCGACCAGGCGCGTATCGGGGTAGCTAACTTTCGCCCCATGCCGGAAAGTTTCATCCTCGCCACGCTCCAGACCCGGGGCCATGCCCTACTCCCCGATCGGTTCGAAAACCTGGTGGCCCGCATCGCCAAAGCCGCGGCGGAGGGCGCGCAAGTCGTCCTTTTGCCCGAATTGATCCTCCACGATTATTTCTGCATCGAGGAGCATGCCCGCCACCTGGAATTGGCCCATGATTTGCAATCGCCGCCGATGCTGGCCCTGCAAGCCCTGGCCAAGGAAAAGCGCCTGGCCCTGGTGGTGCCTTTTTACGAAAGGCGGGCGGCGGGCCTTTACCATAACAGCGCCGTGGTCTATGACGCCGACGGCTCGGTGGCCGGGCTTTACCGCAAAATGCACATCCCCGACGATCCGGGGTTTTTCGAGAAGTATTACTTCACCCCCGGCGACACGGGTTTCCTTTCCATCCCTACGCGTTACGGTAACCTGGGTGTTCTCATCTGCTGGGACCAGTGGTATCCCGAGGCCGCCCGCCTGACCGCCTTGGCGGGAGCCGACGTGCTGCTTTATCCCACGGCCATCGGATGGGACGACGCCGAATCGGACAGCCTGCCGGCGGAGGAAAGCCGGGCGCTGGAGCAACGCCACCTGGAGGCATGGACGACCATCCAGCGCGGCCACGCCATCGCCAACGGCATCTATGTCGCCGCCGCCAACCGCATCGGCCGCGAAGGCCATTTAAGGTTTTGGGGGAATAGTTTCATCGCCGGTCCCGAAGGGGAAATGCTGGGCCGGCTCGGCGACGAGGCGGAAGGGCATGTCCTGGCCGAAATCCAATCCCGCCGCACCGAGCAGGCGCGGCGAACCTGGCCTTTCCTGCGCGACCGGCGCATCGACGCCTATGGCGACATGGTCAAGCGCTGGCGCGGAAACTAGAACGGCCCTCACCGGCGCCGGGCCTGGCCTTCCTATTTTAGCGCTGCTATGCCTCAACCCTCCGCTCCCACCCTGCTGAATCCGTTTTCCGAAGCTCCGGCCAAAGGCCTGCGACTGCCCGCCGAATGGGAAAAGCAGGCCGCGGTCTGGTTCACCTGGCCGCAAAACGACGAGACCTGGTCACCGGTACGCGAAGGCGCCGAAAAAGCCTATGGCGACTTCATCGCCCAAGCCTTGCGCTTCAGCGATGTCTGCCTTTTGGCGGGCAGGCCGGCTTTGCGCGACGCCTTGGCGGCCAAATTCGCCTCGGCGGCCCTGGCGGGCGGCCACCGCCTCGATGTGCTGGTTTGCGAAACCAATGACAGCTGGATACGCGATTACGGCGCCTTGACCGCGAGGGCGGGCGACGGCTCCCTGGCGGCCCTCGATTTCCGGTTCAACTCCTGGGGCGGAAAGTACCCGCCGTGGGATCGCGACGACGCGGTGGCGCGCTTCATGGCCGGCCATCGGAAACGCCCGTGTTACTCCCTGCCGATGGTGCTGGAAGGCGGTTCCATCGACGTGAACGGGCAGGGGCTTTTGCTGACGACGCGGCAATGCCTGCTCAACCCCAACCGCAATCCGCAATACGATCAGGGCCAGATCGAAACCGTGCTGCACCGCTTCCTCGGGGTGGAAAACGTGCTCTGGCTGGGCGATGGCATCGACGGGGACGATACCGACGGCCACGTCGACGATTTGGCGAGGTTCACCGACGCCAAAACCGTCGCGGTGGCCATAGAAACCGACGCGAAGGACGAGAATTACGCGCCGCTGAAAGCCAATGCCGCCGCCATGGAGAAATTGGCGCACCGGCACGGACTGGAAGTGGCCGAAATCCCCATGCCCCGCAAATTGGAAATCGCCGGCTTGCGGGTGCCGGCCACCTATTTGAATTTTCTCATCATCAACGGAGCGGTCTTATTGCCGGTATTCCTGGACAAGCAAGACGATGCGGCGGGGGCGCGCATGGAAAGCCTCTTCCCCGGCCGCAAAATCATCCCCGTCGACGCCCGCCATCTGGTCTTCGGGCAGGGCGCCATCCACTGCTCCTCGATGCAGGAACCCGCCGTCTGACCGGGATGTGAGAAAGCCCGCCGCCGGAAGGGTGCCGGCGGGAAAAAATCACCGGGTATTCGAGCCCGTTGGGGCTTCGTCGGCCCCGGCGTCGACATGCAAGGTGATCCCGTTTTTCTTCATCATGTCATAGAGGGTGGGCCGGGTGAGTCCGGTGACCTTGGCCGCCAGGGAGATATTGCCCTTGGCCTGCTTGAGGGCGTTCAAGATGAAATTGCGATCGAACATTTGCCTCGCGTCGCGATAGCTCATGACGGTGAAGGCGGTTTCGCTCAACTCCAAATCGTCGGGTTCGATGATTTGCCCCTGGCACGTGATGGAAGCGCGGTTGAGTTTGTTCTCCAGCTCGCGGACATTGCCCGGCCAACTGTAATTCTCCAGCATTTTCTCGGCCCGCTTGGAAAGCCTGAGGCGGGGAACCGAGAATTTCGCCCGGTTGCGTTCGATGATGGCCTGGGCCAGGGAGGGAATATCCTCCTTGCGATCGCGCAGGGGAGGCATGTGGATTTCGAATTCGGACAGCCGGTAATACAGGTCGGTACGCATCACGCCGTTGTTTTTATCGGACAGGTTGGTGCGGTTGGTCGCGGCGATGATGCGCACGCTCAGGTTGCGGAAAACGGTTTCGCCCAGGCGTTGCAGCTTTTGATCCTGCAAAAAACGCAAGAGCTTGACTTGCAGGTTCAGCGGCATTTCCCCGATTTCGTCGAGAAACAAGGTGCCGTGATTGGCCGATTCGATGAGGCCCATCTTGTCGCCGACCGCGCCGGTAAAGGCCCCGCGCACGTAGCCGAACAATTCGCTTTCCATGAGGTTGGCCGGAATCGACCCGCAATTGATGGGCACGAAAATCGAACTCTTGCGCTTGCTGTGGTAATGGATGGCGCGGGCGCATAATTCCTTGCCGGTCCCCGACTCGCCGGTAATCAGCACGCTGACGTCATTGGCCGACAATTTACGGATCAGGTCGAAGATCCGCCGCATGGGATCGCTGCGGCCTATCATCAGGAAATCCTGATCCGACGGCATGCCGGGGGCGGCGGACGCTTCCGACGGCTTTTCCAACTGGGTGAGGCGCAGGCCGCGGTGCAGGATGATGCGCAATTCGTCGATGTCGATGGGCTTGCACAGGTAGTCGAAAGCCCCTCTTTCGACCGAGCGGGTGCCCAAGTCCGCGTTGGTATTCGAAGTGACGACCACGATTTTCACGTTCCTGTCCTCGGTCAACAGGGCGTCGATGACTTCGAGCCCGCGCTCGGGCTTGTTTTCCAGGCCCATGTCGAGGCAGACCACCGGGGGACGCTGCTTGCGGTATTCGCGCAGGGAGCTCTCCAGGGAATCGGCTTCCAGGACCTCGTATTCGTTACCCAAGGCCCATTTCATTTGTTCGCGCAAAGCGACATTGTCCTCGATGAGCAGCAACTTGATCATAATGCCTTTTCCTGGCGCCGGTTAAGGCGCCTTTGGGTCCCCCGAAGGCAAGGGAGTTCTGGATTCACCCGGCAAGAGAATGCAGAATTCGGTTCCTTGCCCTACCACGGAATGACACAAGATATTACCGGCCATTTTTTCGACCAAGCTTTTCGCCTGGTATAACCCGATGCCGACCCCTTTTTCCTTGGTGGTGGCGAAAGGCTGGAATAGCCGCTGCTTCAAAAATTCATTGTCCATGCCGGGGCCATTGTCGCGCACCGTCAGATAAACTCCGTATTTGCCGTAAAATCGGGCATTTCCGCCGAAACGGCCCTGCAAATCGGAGAGGGCCGGTGATTTCAGGAGCCCGCATTCCAAATGCAGGCGGCCCCGGCCTCCGGTGGCGTCCAGGGCATTTTGCACCAGGTTCTTGACCACGAAATAGAGGGCCTTGGGGTCGAAAAAACCCTTGGCGTCCTTATCGCCCGCGAGATGGTATTCGAATTCGCGGGTCTCGGGCAGCCCGCTCTCGCCGATGACGGTTTCTATCACGGGATAAAGCGGCAGGCTATCGATTCTCAAGCCTTCCCCATGGGGCGCGACGGAGAGCCTATCCACCAGGGCCTGCAGCCCCTTGGCGCTGGAACCGACGGCCCGGAGCATACTTTCCTGGAAAGAAGGATTGGCGATATTGCCCTGCGCGTTTTTCAACAGCAAGTTGAGGGTAGCCACCTGGTTCTTGATGTCGTGGACGATGAAGGAGGCGATATGGTTGAAGGATTCGAATTGCTTTTGCTGCATCCTTTCCCGCCTCACCTGATCCTGGTAAACCACGTCGCCGATGCTGCGGGTGAAGGCGTCGATCAAGGCCAAATCCTCGGAGTCGAAATACTGTTTGCGCCCGCCCTTCAGGAATAGCACGCCCACCAGTTGCTCCCCGGCCTTGATGGGAAAGGCCGCGTCGGCGTTCAGGGTCTTGTTGATGGAGTTATTCCGCAATAACCGGCCCGGCGAGGTTTCCTTGGACCCGGGCGACAGCAAGTCGATGCCCGACCCGGTTACGGCGAGGCATTCGGCCAATTCGCTGTCGCCGCTGAGGACCAGTCGAGGGCGCGAGCTTTCCTCCTTATTGCGCTGCTCCCGGTATTGGCCGTCGCCGGGATCGCGCAGGAAACAATGGGCGTCGCTTACCGAAACGCTGTATTTCATGTTCTCGATCAATTCCGTCACGGACACCGAAACCGAAAATCCCGAATGCAAGGTGCGGTGCAATTGGAAGAATTGCTCCTTGTAATCGTATTTCTGGGAATAGATCTGGGAGTTGAGGAAGCCGACGATGCGGCGGCGCATGGTCCCGGATCCCAGCACGAGCAGCGACAGGAAGGTGAAGCTGAAAACGCCCAGGAAAACCTCGTAATAGCCGAAGCCGATGCCGAAAGCCTGCAGGGCCGCCACCGTCGCGGCTATGCCCAGGAAGACGGCGCCGACCAAAAGGACGGTGAAGGACGAGTACAACGTGCCGCGCGGCATGGATATTTTTTCCGACCCCAGCCGGTAACGGAAAAACCCGCCGAGCACCACCGGAAAGACCACGGCGTAAATCACCGAACTCGCCTCGGGATAATGGATATGGGTGCCGTCGTACAATAAGGCGCGTCCGAATTGCAAGAGGTGGAAGGTCGAGAGGAAAACGATGCCGATAAAGGCCAGCCTGCCGATGCGTCTCTGATACGGATAGGCGAATCGGTATTTGTTCTCGAGCAAGTACAAGGCATAGGTGGCGTTCACGGTCATGGCGACCGGAATCCATTGTCCCAATCCCCGCAGGGTGGGAACGGCCAGGGCTATGCCGTCATCGGTGAAAACCAGGGTCTTGGGCAGAAAGGCGAAGATGATCCCCAGCAGGGTGAGCATCCGCGCCCAGGCCAAAAACCTCGGCTCCGCGTAAGGCTCGCCGCTCTTTCCGGCCTGGGCGGGATAAAATCCCGCCGCGATATGGCATAAACCCAGGCTGAACAAGCTGTCGACCGAGAAAAAGAACCGCCATAAAACCTGGAAGGCGTCCTTTTGAAAGGAGTGGAGAATGGCATAGCCCAGCCAAAGGTGCGCGATGGCGAAAACGCTGGCGGCGAGTATCCAGAGACCCAGGCTTTTCCGGTAATTCCGGAATTGCACCGCCGATCCCAGACCGGCGATGATGATGGAGGCCGCCGCTAAGAATCCTACCAGAAACATCGAATGGACAACTGCCCGCGCATCAATCGGTTATCCCGCGCTTAGCCGGGTTTCTTTTTCGGAGGAGCCGCCGCCTTGCCGTTCCCCGGCTTATCCCCGTGACCGGCCGAGTAGTAATAGGCGTATTTGCGGTAATGGTTGTCCTCGAACGGCGTGAATTCCAACCCGTTCAAGACGGCGGCGATTTTGACTTTGCGGCTGCTCATCAATTCGACCGAAGCCTTGGCGGCGGAAGCGGAAACCATGCCGGAACGGCAGACGAAAACGACTCCGTCCACCTCATCCAAAAGGCCGAGCGGCTCCGGGGTGATGCCCACCGGCGGAGTGTCCACGATGACCACGTCGAATTGCTCCTTGGCCAGCTTCAGGAAAGCCTTGAAGCGATCCGAGCTCACCAACTCGCCCGCATTGGGGTTGCTGACCTTGCGCGGGACCAGTATCAAGTCCTTCTGCATGGAAGGGACGAAACAAAGGCTCGCCGCTTCCAGGAATTCAGGTTCCGTCAAATCGGTCTGGGAGAGCATTTCATCGAGTCCCGTGGAAGGATCGCTTTGAAAGGCCTTGGCGATGCGTCCCAGGCGGAAATCGGCGTCCACCAGCAAGGTGCGTTTTCCCTTGCGCGCGAAGGTCAGGGCGATATTGGAGGAAATGAGGGTCTTGCCTTCGCCCGGCTGGGTCGAGGTAATCATCAGGCAGAGCTTACCCGATTTATCCTTGCCCTTGAATAATCCCTCCGCCTCTTCGCGGATAAGCCGGTAGGATTCCAATTCGGCGAGGGAATGCGAACTGCCGTAAAACAAGAGCAAGGGTTCGATGGCCATTCTCCGCTTGGTGGCCTCATTCGCCTCCTCGTTATCCTTGGGGAGGATGACGTTTCCCTCGGGAACCGTGCCCAAGGGGCTGATGCCCAGCAAGGCGCGGATGTCTTCCTTGGTCCATATTTTCCGGAACAGGAATTGGTAAACGCCGAAAGCCGCCACGAGGAAAAAGAACAAGGCGCAAACCGCAACCCCCGCCACGGCCAAACGCCCGCCGTGGGTGGGCGGCTTATAGGTGGCCGGACGGGCGGGATCGACTATGGTCACCTTGAAGAATTCCGAACCGGTCACCAGTTTGGCGCGGTTATAACTCTCCTGGAGGCGATTGTAGATGTCCTGGTTATTGCGGTTGACCTCGGTGAGCCGCTGCAATTCCAATTGCGCCTTGACCGAAGGGCCGGCTTGCCGGACGGCGACCTGGCTCAGTTTCGCTTTCAACGCGTCGACCTTGTTTTGCAGCGACGATCGCAAGGGTTTGTAAACGTCGTCCAACTGGGAGGCGAAACCCGCCTTCTCGGCCTCGATTTCCTTGAGTTTGGGATGCCCGGGGCCGTATTCGGCCTGCGCCTTTTGCGATTTCGCGCGCAACTCGCCCAAGGTGCCCCGGAGAATGGAGGCCTTGGCGTCGCCCGCCTCCACCATGAGTCCCAACAAATCGCTCATCCAGAAAAACGCCTGATCGCTTTCCATGTCCGCCGGCTTGGCGGCATAGGTTTTCTGGAGCCTTTCCAATTGTTCGCCGACCCGCATCCATTCGGTCTGGGTGCCCAGCATGGCGAGGTTGTCCGAAGGGCCCGCATCGTTGGTTTGCGTCAATTCGGGATGTTCGCGGTAATAGGCGGCCACCTCGTTCTGGCTTTCCTCCAGGCGCTTTTTGGCGAGCTCCACGTCCTTTTCCATTTGCACCAGGACTCCGACTTCCTGCACCTCGGTGGTGCCGTAATAGACTTTCAGGAATTCGTCCACCAGGGTATTGAGGATTTTCGCCACCAGGAATGGATCGCGATCCTCCAGGCCGACTTCCAGGTTGGAACCCATGGAATTGATGCGGATGGACTTCCGCAACTTCTCCACCAGCGGAGTCATTTCGGTCAGCGACAATTCGATGGGCTCCCTGCGCATCGCTTCCAAGCCCAGCGGGAGCCAGTCGAGTATCAGACCTCCGCCGTCCATGCGGCCATTGGGAGGGAGCTTGCCCGCGAAGACCACCAAATCGTCGCCGCCCCTTTGCGGCTTCAGGGTGACGACCACTTTCCCGCCGGTATGGGTGATCTTATAAACGCCGGGAGGAGCCGATTCCGTGAAGCTCATGGAGCGGAACATGTATTTCGGAAAAAGGTTTTGGTTTTCCACCCGCAATTGCAAGCCGAGGGCCTGGATGGTCCTTTCCAGCACCTGGAAGCTCTTGAAGATGTTGATGATGCTTTCGTTCTCGGTGATGGCGACGTCGCGCATGACGCTGGTCTGCGCTCCGATGACGGCGGGAAAGCGCAAGACCGTGCTCACCCGGTAGCTTTGGGGCAAGTCGACGAGGGAAAAGAAAATCCCCGTGGGCAGGGAAATCAAAATCCAGACGATGAGGATGAACCACCTTTTCAGCCAGATGGCGTGGAGGATGGATTTCAAGGAGGCGAGGCCGAAACCTCCGCCTTCGTCGTCATCGGTATCGGGGGTGGTCGATTGTCTATTTGCCATTATTCCCTGTCGGTATCCCGGAATGAAGTGCGCGGCCCGTCATCCGTGGGATGGCCTGCATGAGCCTGGGAAAATAGATTACAATCAGGTCCGCCCCCACTCATGGCCGAGGAACCGAGCCCAGCATGAAAAGAAAAGCCTTCGTCGCCATCCTCCTCCTTTTGCTTTTGGCAGCGGCGGCCTTTATTATACGCATGAACCTTCCCGAAAAGCGCTGGGAAAGACATACGCTCAAAGCCCGCCTTTACTTTCAGCAGGGCGACTTGCTGGCCGCCGACGCCGAATACCATCTCGCCGAAGAAGCCAAGGGCGGCTATAGCCCCATCGCCAGCCTGGAGGTCTTGCGGGCCAATAATGCCTTGAACCTCCACGATCGCAAAATCGATGTCGCCCTCGGCAATACCCGCGCCTTCATCGCGGCGCATCCGAAGAATACCGATGCCCGCCTGTTTCTGGCGGAAATCGAATTCGGGCTGGCCCGTTGGACCGAGGCCTTGGAAAGCCTGGATACCGTTCTCATCCTCGACGCCTCGAATTTCAAAGCGCGCTCCCTGCTGGCTAACCTTCGCCTCCGCCAAGGCCGCCTCGATCTCGCCGAAGAGCAATTGCGCATCCTCGCGGAAAACCGGCCCGACAGCCTGCCCTCCCTCTTCCCGCTGCTCCAAGGCTTGCAAAGCCAGGGCCGCATCGCCCCATGCCGCCCCTATTTGCAAAGGCTGGTGCGGGATTTTCCCAGCATCTGGCCAGCCCGCCTTTTGCTCGCCGATGGTTGGATGATGGAGGGCAAGACGGATTCCGCCGAGGTCTTGCTCAAGGAGTGGGTACCCAAGGACGCCGATCAATTCCGGGATATCACCATCCGCGAGGCGCGCATCGCGGAAATCGGGGGCGACCCCGATCGCGCCTTGGGCCTCTTGCTCCGCTTCAAGCCCAAAGATCCGGAAAACCGGGACTTGGCCGCCGAAAGGGCCTATCTCTTCGCCAAGCGAAGCGAGCTGGATTCGGCCCTGGTCATTTACGATGCCTTGACCGAGAGCAATCCCAATCGATTCGCGCTCTACCAACTCCTGGCCCATTATCTCGAACTGGCTTCTTTACGGCCCGGAAAAGCCCTGGAGCGGCTGAAAAAAGTCCAGTTCAGCCAACCGCAAAACGCCGTTCTGTTGAGGCAGGAAATCGCCACCTACCTGGCCATCGGGCAAAACCACAAAGCCGACGCCTTGGTCGCCTCGGCCGCGGATAGTTTGCGGACGCAATTCGAAGCCTTCCGGCGCGAGACGCCGGAGGACGCGTCCTTTATCGGGACCTTGGCCATGGTGTCCTATTTCGAGCACCTGGGTAAAAAACCGGAAATGCTGCGGACCGCGGCGGCCTTGCACCGGCAATGGCCGAAATCGCCCACGGCGGCATTTACTTACGCGCGCTTGTTGGCGCAATTGGGAGCTTACCGGCAGGCTTTCCAAGTGATGGGAAAGATTCAGGAGCCTTCGGCGGGCTTGCGCCTGTTCCGCGCCCAAATGGCCCTATCCGGCGGGCTGGGGCGGGAAGGCTGGCAGGTGATAAAGCCTTTGGTCCAAGGGGATGAGGCGCCCGACGGTGCGTATTTGCTGGCCGCCAGCCTGGTTGGAATGGAGGGTAAGGATCAGGAAATGGCCGCCTATCTGGAAAAGGCCATCGCCGCCGACAGCGGCGACGCCATCGCCCTGAATAACCTGGCTTGGGAATACGGGGCGGTCCGGCGCGATTCGGCCAAGGCCTTTCCTTTGCTCCGGCGGCTCAAGGGCCTGAAAGAGCAGGACCCCCGCTACATGGATACCATGGGATGGATTTACGTGCTGCACGGGCAGCCTGCCAAGGGCGAAACCTTCTTGCAACAGGCCCTGCTCTGGGTTCCCGATCATCCCGGCTTCCTCTATCACCTCGGCGTCGCGCACATCAATCTCCATCGCGTCGCCCTGGGCAAGGCGGAAATCCAGAACGCCTTGAATTCTTCCCGACCTTTCGCCGAGAAAGAAGAGGCCCGGCAATTCCTCGCATCCTTGCAGCAATAGGCTTGCTGGCTCTCACGGTCGCCGCCTACTGGCCTTCCCTGGTTTGGATGATAAGCCGTTGGGAAGAAACCGATTCCTATAGCGCGCACGGTTGGCTCATTCCTCCGGTTTGCGCCTGCCTGCTTTGGCGCGACCGCCGGAAAATCGCGGACGCCTGGCTTCATCCCGGCCAAGGCCGCGCCTTGGGGCTCGGACTTTGCTTGGCGGCCTTGGGTTTCCACGCGTTGATGGGCTTATTCGACGTCTCTTCGCTTTCGCTGGCGACGCTATTGCCTTTCGGGGCGGGCTTGGCCCTCATTCTCGGCGGCCGGCCCATGCTGAAGACGACTTGGTTCGCCATCGCCTTCCTTTTTTTCATGATGCCCTTGCCCGATTTCATGATCAGCGGAATGAATTTCCGCCTGAAGTTGATAGCGGCGGATTTGGCGGCCGGGTTTCTGAACCACACCGGCATCCCCGCCATCCGTACCGGTTCTTTCCTGATTTTTGAAAACACCAGGCTGGCCGTGGGAGACGTCTGCTCGGGTTTGCGCAGCCTCATCAGCCTCATCGCCCTGGGCGTCCTCTACGCCCGCTTCATGGACACCCGCGCCAAGGCGGTTTCGATTTTGCTTTTGGTATTGCCCGCCGCCCTATTCGGCAACGGCCTGCGCATCGTCGTGGTCTCCTGGCTCGTGCTCGGCTTGGGACGGGACTTCGTATTCACCCCTTTCGTCGCCGATTGGGACGTGCATTTACTGACCGGCGCCGTCATTTTCCTGGGGACCTTCTCCGTCCTCTGGCTGGCGATGCGGGGCTATGACGCCCTGTCCGCCATGCGATGGAACCGGGTTTCATGACGCGCCGCGCGGCTTTGCTGACGGTGGCTGCGGCTCTGGCGCTCACGGCCTTCGCCGGCTACTTTTTCCTGTTCCGCCAGACCATTCAAGCCAGCACGCACTTCACCCTCATGATATCCCCGCAGCTCGGTCCGTGGACGGCCCTGAGGGAAGGGAAGGTGTCGGCGGGCGAGATCCGCGGGTTGGAAACGTCCGACGTCATCCGCCGCCACTATCGCCGGGGCCCGAGCGTCATCGAGGCCGTGATAGCCCATATTCCCATCAGCAACCGGAAATCGGCCCATGCCCAGGAGGCATGCCTGCGCGGGAGCGGCGCCATGGTCAGCCGCCTGGAAAAGGTATCCTTCCCGGAATTGCCGCTTAAGGCCACCCATATCGAAATGGATTACGCGGGACGGAAGGTGACCGTCCTTTACTGGTATAAGTTCGGGCACGACCATACTTCGGATTATATCCGCTCCATCGCCCTCATGAGCCTTTCGGCCCTGAAGGGGGATGGCCCGCGAGGTTCGACCCTCATCCGGCTCTTGACTCCCCGAGGGGAAAACGAAACGCCGGATCAAGCCTTGGCGAGGCTGCGTGAGTTTTCCCGTCCGCTTATCGGGGAATTAAATGATAAGCTGCCTTAATGGCCGTCTTTAGGGATAATTACCTTCGCTGAAGCCTATGACGAAAACTGTGGCCCATTTGGTATTGAGCTTGCCCATCGGCGGCACGGAAAGATTGGTCGAGCGCATGGTCCGCCATCCGCCCGCCGGCTATGCCACGGCTTGCCTTTGCCTCGATGGCCTGGGCGATTTGGGAGAGGAGTTGCGCCAAGACGGTTTTAAACTGGCCGTGCTCAACCGCAAGCCCGGACACGATTGGCGGATGCCCGGGCTCATCGCGGCCTTTTGCAGGCGCGAGGGCGTCGTGCTTTTGCATTGCCACCAATACACGCCTTGGTTTTACGGCATTCTCGCCCGCCTTTATTTTCCCCGCCTGCAAGTGGTGTTTACCGAGCATGGCCGCTTCCATCCCGACGTCAGCGGCCGGGCGCGCCGGATTTTCAACCGGGTATTCGGCCGCCTCACCCCCCGTATCACGGCGGTTTCCGAAAGCGTCCGCGACGCCTTGATCCAGGTCGACGCTTTCCCGCCCGCCCGGGTCGAGGTTCTGTTGAACGGCGCGGCTTGCCCGCAGCCGGCGGCCGACAAGCAGGAATTGCGGCGGCGGCTGGGCTTGGAAGCGGAGGCGGTTTACGCCATCCTATGCGCCCGGTTCGATCCCATCAAGTGGATAGAAGGCCTGGTCGAAGCCTTTGCGCGCGTCAGCGCCGAATATCCGCCGGCGCGTCTCTTACTGGTCGGCGACGGACCGGAAAAGGAGGCTATCGAAGCGCGCATCCAGGATTTGGGTTTGGGGGACAAGATCACCCGGCCGGGTTTCGTGCGCAATATCCCCGATTATCTGGCCGCGGCCGATGTCTTCGTCCTGTGCAGCCACAGCGAAGGCACTTCGGTGAGCCTGATGGAAAGCATGGCCATCGGCTTGCCCGCCGTGCTCACCCGGGTGGGAGGAAATCCCAAGGTGGCCGTCGAAGGCAAGACGGCGCTATTCGTCCCGCCGCGGAATGTCGAAGCCCTCGCCGAAACCCTCACGCGAATGATGAAGGACGAACCGCAACGCCGAGCCATGGGAGCCGAAGCCAAGCGGCATTACGACGCGCATTTCCGGCCGGAAATCATGACGGCGAAATACGGCGCCATCTACGATGTTTTGACCGCGTCCGAAAGCGGCGCCTAGCTTCGCCGGTAATCCCATGAAGACCGCCCTGAAATCCTGCGCCTATGCTTTATGCCGCGTGCTGGCCTTGCCGGCCGTCCTGCTCTATGGCCTCCTCATACCCCTGCTGGGCCGCAAGGAGGCTTTCGCGGCCATGAGCCAGGGCATGAGCCTATGGCCCGGCATTCCCGGCAATTACCTGCGCTGGGGATTTTACAAATGGACCTTGGCTTCCCTGGGGAAAGACGCCTTCATCTGTTTCGGAACCCTGTTGTCGCATCCCGATACGCGCATCGGCGAAGGGGCCTATATCGGGCCGCAAGGCAATCTGGGCCTTTGCGAAATCGGCGCCCATACCCTTCTGGGATCGGGCGTGCACGTGATCTCGGGCTTTCAGCAGCATGACTTCAGCCGCGTGGACGAGCCCATCAAGCATCAAGGGGGGCATTTGCATTCCATTACCATCGGCGAGGATTGCTGGATAGGCAATCTTTCCGTCGTCGGGGCGCCGGTCGGTCCCCATACCGTGGTCGGCGCGGGTTCCGCCGTCATTCGCGAGTTACCCGCCTATGCCATCGCCGTGGGGCATCCCGCCAAGGTCATCCGCGACCGCCGCCAATCCGAGGACAAGACCCTTGACCTTTAAGCCCTCCTTCCTCACCCTCCATGGCCTCGGGGATTCTTCCACGCCCGATAGCCCCCGGCATCCCTTTCCCTTTGTCTGCGGCATGCCATTCGCCGAAGGCCAGAGTCCGCCGCAAACCCATTGGCAATTGCGCGACGCCACGGGTAAGCATTGGCCTTGCCGGGGCGAGTCCATCCGCACTTGGCCCGACGGTAGCCTGCGCTGGCTGCGGGTCGCGGGCCTTTGGCCCGGGGGAACCGATGCCTTGGAATTGCTTCCCGCCGGGGAAGGCGGCCAACAACCCGTTTCGCCTCCACCCCTTCCCCCATGGTCCCCCCTGCTCAAGGGAAAGCATACCCTCGTGTTGCGGCGACCGGATGCGCGCGAAATCCCATTGGAATCGGTGTTTCTCGCCGCGGACGGAAAGCCGCGAAAAATCACCTATACCCAAACCGCGGCGGCGCAAGACGATTTCCAACGGACCTTGCAGGTGGAGGGCCGCGTCCCGGGGTATCCCAAGCTTACCCTCTCGCTCCGAATCGTCACCTATGCCGGATCCCCGCTTTGCCGCCTCGAAACGACCTTGTGGAATCGCGGGCGCGCCAAGCACCCCGGTGGGATTTGGGATCTCGGCGATGCCGGTTCGCTTTTTTTCCGGCATCTCGGTTGGAGCTTCCCCGGAAATGCCGGCGGCCGCGCCGCGATTCAGGTCGATGCTTTATCCGCGCTCTCCCCCACCACGGAGCAAGCGGTTTGGATTCATCAAGGTTCGGCGGGAGGCGAGAATTGGAAGCATCCCATCCACGCCGATAAAGACGGCAAGGCCACCCCGCGTTTCCGCGGTTACCGTTTGCAAAATGGCGATGGCGCAGCGAGCGGGAGCGGCCAAAAACCCGACGCTTGGAGCGGAGAGGGCGAACGCGCCGAACCCATCCTGGTCCGCGAGGACGGACAAGGCGTCCTGGGTTTTTACCCCGAAGATTTCTGGCAAAGGTTTCCGGGCTACCTGGGATGCTCTCAAGGCCGGGTGCAATGCTCCGGCTTTCCCGAGGCCGACGGCCAAACCTTCGAATTGCAAGGCGGCGAAAAAGCGCGCACCGTTTTGTGGCTGGCCCTGGCCGAAAATGCGGAAGCGGCGCTCGCCGCTCTTCAAGGTCCGCGGCGGCGTTTCCAGGTCTTACCGGACGCGGCGTGCTTGCGCGGACGGTTGGGAGCCTGGTTCCCCCTCCATGCCGATTGGCCCAAACCCCTGGAAGACGCGGCCGTCGAGGCGGTTCGGGGCGATCGCGCCTTGTCCGCCCGTTGCGATCATTTTCAGGAATACGGCTGGCGCCATTACGGCGACTTGCCCGCCGATCACGAGGAGCAATTCTATTCCGATGCCCGGCCCTTGGTATCGCATTACAATAACCAATACGATTTAATCCTAGGCATGTTGGGCCGCTACCTGGCGGACGGGGACGGCTCGTGGGCCGACCGGGCCCATGCTCTCGCCACCCACGTCTATCACCATGATCTTTATCATACCGCGGAAGACAAGGCCGCCTACAATGGCGGCTATTTCTGGCATACCGCGCATTACCTGCATGCGGGCCGCGCCACCCACCGGGCTTATTCGGCCTGGGCCAAAGCCGACGGCAAACCCGGCGCCGGCTTCGGCGGGGGTCCATCCAATGAACACAATTATTCCACGGGCTTCCTGCTGCACCATTTCCTGACCGGCAGCGAAACCTCGCGCCTCGCGGTTTTGCAATTGGCCCAGTGGGTCGTGGCCATGCAGGACGGGACGAAAACCCCGTTCCGCTTCTTGAGCGCCAATGTCACCGGCCTGGCCACGCGCACGCGCGACGAGGATTTTCAAGGCCCGGGTCGCGGCGCCGGCAATAGCCTATGCGCCCTGATGGACGCTTTCATCCTCACCCAGGATAACGAGTGGCTCGCCCACGCCGATGCCATCATCCGCATTTGCATCCATCCCGACGACGATCGCGAAGGCATGGGATTGCTTAACCATGAAGACCGCTGGTCCTATACGGTTTTCCTGCAAAACCTCGGACGCTATTTGGAAATCTGCCATGAGATGGGGCGCCGCGACGGCGCCGTCGATTTGGCTCACGCTTCCCTGCTCGCCTATGCGCGGTGGATGGCGGCCAAGGAATACCCCAATCTCGCCAAGCCCGAGACCTTGGAATTTCCCACTTCCACCTGGGCCTTCCAGGACTTGCGCAAAGCTTGCGTCTTCGCCTGGGCCGCGCGTTATGGCAAGGCCGAGGAATTCGCCTTATTCGAAACCAAGGCCGACGAATACGTCGCGGCCTGTTTCGCGACGGTCACGGACTATCCCGGCGCGGATTGGATACGCAATATCGCCTTGCTTTTCGCCTGCTCGCCGGTATTGGCGGGGCTCAAAAACCTAGGCAAGGCCTGGAATTTGGCGGAACCCGAACCGACGGGGCATTTCATCCGGCGCATTCCCCTCATCCCCCAAAAATCCGACGCCTTGCGCAAAGCCAAACGCATCCTATCCACCGGAGGTTTGGCGGGCTTTCCCATCGTAGCCGAAGTTTTGGCGGCGAAGCGGCGGCGGAAATAAACCCTGTGCCTATTTACCCCGGCGACCTTGATACAGGCTTGAAACATCCTGTAAATGGACCGTTTAAAAAAACGCACGGCCTCATTTTCCTCTGAATTACGCTTCGGAAGGAGAGGGAACCCCCAGGCGGCGCCGATGACCGGGGAAAAATCCGGGCGCAATTTGGCCATGCCCTTGCTAAATCGACCACCATGGATGGATTTTGCGATGCATGATTCACCCAGCATGGCCGATTAAGACGCAATCCCAATGATCTCGCCTCAGCCCCTTTATGATAAACTGGATCGCCTGCACGCCTTTGTGTCGCGAACCGGCGACGACACCTTACGCGAATGGAAGCCGTGGTTGTCCCGCCGCCAGGTGCGGCCTTCCGTCTTGAACCTGGCGCAATACCTGGCGCTTCGCCGAAAAGATTTACGAAAACTCCAACTCGATTTGACCGGATGGGGCCTTTCCAGTTTAGGCCGCTGCGAAAGCAAGGTCATGCCGACCTTGGAGGCGGTGCTCGCCAATCTCGAATCCCTGACCGGGCTTGAGCCGAAAAGAAAACGCCCCGCCGCCGCCTTCGCTTACGGGGAAAACAAAATCAAGGCCGGCACACGATTGCTTTTCGGGCCCGGCCGGCATGGCCGGAATGCGCGGATAGTAGCCACCTTGCCCGGTGAATGCGCCCAGGATATCGCTTGGTTGGCGGACTTAATGGCAAGGGGCATGGACGTCGCTCGCATCAATTTGGCGCATGATGCTCAGGATGTTTGGGAGCAAATGCTGCATAGCCTGGCCAAGGCCCGGAAAAAATCCGGCCGCTCCTGCCGCATCCTCATGGATTTGGGAGGACCCAAAATCCGCACCGGCGCCATCAACCGATTGACGCGCCGCGATAAAGCCAAAACCGGCGATACCCTTTGGCTCACGCCCTCCAATCGAGTCCCCGAAAATCCGGGCGACGCGAAATTTTCCGTCCCTTGCACCTTGCCCGAAGTCGTCAAGGCCGTTTCCCTGGGGCAACGCGTCTATATCGACGACGGAACCTTGGAGTGCAAGGTCATCGCCATCACCGGCGATGGCGCCTTGCTCGAAGTCATCCGCGCCGACGAGGAGGGAAAAAAGCTGAAGGCCGACAAAGGCATCAATATGCCCGACACCTCGCTTTCCATACCCGCCTTGACGGAAAAGGATCGCGGCGATTTGCCTTTCGCCCTCAAACGAGCCGACTTGCTGGGCTATTCTTTCGTGCAGGTTCCCGAAGACATCTTTGAACTGCATCGCGCCATGGGAGAGCAAGGCTACCCTCCGCCTCGCGCGCCTTATTTGGTTTTGAAAATCGAAACGGCCAAAGCGGTCAAGCACTTCCCCGCCCTTTGCGTCGCCGCCATCGGTCAAGCCCCCGCGGGCATCATGATAGCCAGGGGAGATTTGGCGGTGGAAATCGGTTTTCTCAGGCTGGCGGAAATGCAGGAGGAATTGCTCTGGCTCAGCGAGGCCGCCCACATTCCCGTGATATGGGCGACCCAGGTTTTGGAAAACCTGGCCAAACGCGGCATCCCTTCCCGCGCCGAAATCACCGACGCGTCCATGGCCGTCCGGGCTTCGGCCGTCATGCTGAATAAAGGGCCCTATTTGCCGGCCGCGGTGGCCACCTTGAACTCGGTACTGATCAGCATGCAAGCCCATTACCACCATAAGGCCTCGCTTTTGCGTGCCTTGCGGTCCTGGTAAGACTTACCCGATCAAGGGACGCCGTTCGGAAATAGAAGGGGTAATTGCGCCGGCTTAGGATGGCGGATGACTCGACCTAAAACGGATACCCCCGTGGCTTCGCCGCCTAGTCGCTCTATTCGCCGACGGAACAATCCCGGCGCCTGGCGCCGGATGGACAGCGAGGTTTCGCAAGGGGCGATGTCGGGATGAAGCGAATCGGGCACCATGCAGGCCAGGTATTCCATCGGCTTGGGGCCTTCGGGAGCCTTCATGTCATCGTAACGGAAGGCGATGTCCACCGCCAGTTTTTCCAGATTACTTTCGGGATCCCGGTAGCAGGGCTTGGAGATATCGTAGGAGATATAACCCTCGCGGACCGCCATGATTTTCTGACCCAGGACAGGTTCGGTGAAGTTCAGCAATACGCCGGTATAGAGGGGAGTGGATCCAACCGGGGGAATTTCGGAGCAAGGGACTACCAGGCTCGAACGCTTATTCAAAGAATCCAGAATGGCACCGGCTTGAGCGGCATCGGATATTTCGGCCCTCGGCCGGGGGCGACCGGAATACATGACGAATTCCACCGCCACGTCCTGGGCTTGGACGGCTTCCTGAAAACCAACCAGCAAGAGGAGAGCGAGCAAACAAGGTTCAGGCCATCCCTTTTTCATCCCATCCCTCCGGGTTCCATTCGTCCCCATATTATAATGTCCTGAAGCGTCATACGCTCCAGGACAAATCATCGTCGCTTTAAAACACGAAGGCTTAGGGCCGCTTTTTATTTCAACCCGTTTTCAGCCTTCACCTTTTTTAGGATATCGCCGGAAACCTCTCCGATTTCCTTTCCCTCGGTCGGGGACCGGGAATGGTCCTTTTCCTGCAGAGATCGGTTCAAAAGGAGTATTTCGAGTTCAGCGTCTTTATCCACGCTGATTTTCGAAGTTCTATCCGATTTCACGAATCCTTTGCGAAGAACGAGTCTTTCCGCTTTTTCACCCGGTTTCGCGGGCAAGGTCAAAAGCAACCCCTGATAGGTCGGGCTGCTTTCCATTTCCGGATAAGCCACGTCCTCCGGTTTAACGGCCCGCTTGCCCTTCATTTTTTCCAAGATCGACTTTTTCTCCGCTTCGTCACAGATCAGATATTTAGGCCTGGGCCTTCCGGAATACATGATCAATTCCACGGTAAGGCAATCCTTATGCATTTCCGGAGGAATGGTTTCCTGGGCGAAAGCGGCGCCGGACGCGGCGGCAAGGCCGGCTCCGATGGCAAGAAAGAAGGGATGGAATGGTCGGCGTTTATCGAACATAAGCGTCACTCCCGCAGGTGCAATAAAACCCGCCATTATCGGTGTAGTTCAGGCCGCCGTAGTTGCGGTTGGCCAGGAGGGGATTGGTGATCAAGTTATTACTGGCGTCCTTGTCGGTGGCTTGGGTGCCTCCCGGCTTATGCGTCCATTTACCGTTCGCCTTGTCCAACCGGTACCAGTGATAGTCGACGCCAGGCGCCACCGTCATGAACACCAAGGTTCCCGAACCCGGACAGGTATAGTTATTACCCGGAAAGTTCCACCCCACCCAGCTCAAGCCATCATTCAAGGCGGCCTGGCGCACCAAGGTCACGGACATCGATCCGGCCATGGCCCCGCTGGCCTTGCCGGGCTGGGCGAAGGTATAGGTGAGCTGGTTATTCCCGTAGTTATAACAATTGTCATTCCAGAGAATATCGTTCAAGTCATTCCACTTATTCAATTCCGTGACGGGAGCGACGCAACTGGCGGTGGTTGTCAGAGCGTTATCGACATACATGTTGCCGTTGGAATTGAAAGAGGCTATCTCGGTGCCGTTCGATCGCCGAATCTTGAAATTGCCGGGGAAACTATTCTGGTTTTGAAAATAGGTTCCATGCAGGAAGATGTGGTTATCGACCAGGGCGGCGACGACATTGCCCGAGGTATCGCGGACGACGAGAGGTCCATAGTCGGGAATGTCCCAACTGTTGAGCCCGGTGAAAACCCGGCCCAAGGCCTGCACATTCCCGCTTTCGTAAAAGGTCACCGGCCGTTTGAAAACGTCGGATTGCGCCTTGTAATCCACGGCTGAAGCGGGAAGCGAAGCCGTCAAGGTAACCGCCGAGGCCAGCAGGACGGATCCGAGGTTGGATGCGCCGCGCATGGGCTTTCGCGGGGGCGAACAGGTCATTTGGAGTGATAGCATCTGGCCGCCCTCCTACTTTTTATTCAGCGCGGCCTGGAGGGCTGCGATTTGGGCCTGTTGTTCCTTGATGGCGCCGACGAGCACGGGGATCAGTCCCACGTAATTCACGCTGCGGAAGGTTTCCTGCGAGGAGTTTTCCCCCTTGTCGTCACCCGCGGCGATGGGCACCTCATGCACCAGCTCAGGGAATACGCTTTCCACGTCTCCGGCCAATAAACCGAATTGCTTGTCCTTCGGCAATCCCTTCACCGGCAAAATCGAGTTGTCGAAGTAATAGCTGCTCGGCCGCAAGGCCATGACCTTATTCAAGGATCCGCTCAGCGGGGCTATGCCCCTTTTCAGCCTTTCATCGGATGGGTTGGTGAAGGTTCCCGAGACATAGACATCGCCCGAGAAATAGCCGGCATAATTCGAAGCGCCGCCATAGGCCGAGGCATATACCCCGTAATTCGTGCCGGTTGCGCTCGATCCGATGAAGTAGCCGCCATAGCGGGTGCCGGTTCCCGAAAGGGTGGAAATGCCGAAGACGCCCATGTAGCCGCCCTCTCCTTTCACGCCGATACCGTAATAGGGGGCCGGCGTGCTTTCCCCGTAGACGGCTATCCCGTCCGCGTTTTGCGAGCCGGTATTCTTGCCTTGCAGGATATTACCGTAGCCGGGATCGGTTTCCACCGCGACTTGGCCCATGGCCAACGAAGCGGCGGCGAAAAGGGAAATGCCGATAAGCTTGATCTGCTGCTTTTTCATCTTAACCTCCTTCTCCATCCGGCGCGGATGGAGCGGGGATAAACCTATTCGCCGCGGCTTGCCCCGCGCATGAAATTCAGCTTATCGATCGGTAAGCATGGCTCCGTCGGAATTCAAACCTGAAGTATTCATTAAATGGGATCGACGGATCATGCCGCTGATGATTCGGCGGATGGAGGGATCCTTTAAGCGCCGCAATTCGACTGTCCACGCCAGGTGCTCGCGCTCCGCTTCGGTCAAGGCGAAAATTTTCGCCAGTTTACCCACGATTTCAGGCGAGGGCAGGAATTTACCGGCGAGCATGCGCGCGAAAGCGCCGGATGATTTCAGCCCCAACTTGGCGATGATAAAACGGTGGGAAATTCCGGGCTCTTTGCGTTTCAATTGCCGATAACAATACAAGAGACATTCGGCGGGGTCGTCGATCGTGAAAAAATCATCCGGCTCCATCTTGGAATAGATAATTCGAAGGAACCGGCAATTGTTTTTCCGAAATGGAATTGACGTGACGATTGGAAATACGTGATTCGCGCCATTCGGCCCTATTTGACGCCAAAAGCGGCAAAGATGTTTTGGCATTTGCGCGCAAAGCGGTCTATAATGGAGTACTCAAGGAGGGTATCGTGGGCACCATACTTCATGACGGAAAGCGCTTCCGGATATCGGAGCGGCTGATTCCGATTCTCCTCGGACTGGCCGGCCTGGCTTCGGCCCAAACCTATTGCGACGGCCTAACCGACGCCCATACCGTGCAAAAGGAAGTCGGGCCTGGCGATAACCTAATGAATGCGGTCAGCAATGCCGCCGCCGGGACGACCCTGCTTCTGAAGCCGGGCACCTACAAAATCACCGGCACCCTGCAATTCGCGAAAAACGGGGTCACCCTGCGTTCCAGCACGGGAAAGCGAACCGACGTCGTCATCGACGGCAATAAAGGATCGGAAACATCCTTGCAACGTTCGAACTTCGTTCCGGAACTCATCGCGGTGTCGGCGTCGGGCGTCACCCTGGCCGATTTTTCCATCCGCCACGCGCGCGATCACGCCATTCACGCCTACCCGCCGTCGACCAAGAATATCGATAGCTTGCTCATCCATAACCTGTTGGTGCAGGATTGCGGCCAGCAACTCATCAAGGTCAATTCGAACGGGGAGCAGCCCTTGAGCTGGGTCGACAAAGGCACCATCCAATGTTCGGAAATCGGTTTTACCGATAATTCGGTGATGCAGGTTTCGGGGGACGGGTTCTACACCGGCGGCATCGACATCCACGGCGGCCGGGATTGGACGGTACGCGGCAATACCTTCCGGAATATCGAGAATAACGGCAAGCTGATGGAGCATGCCATCCATTTTTGGCACCGCGCCCGCGGCACCCGCATCGAAAGCAATCGCATCGAGAATTGCTACCGGGGCATTGGCCTGGGCATGCTCACCGAAAGCGACGGCATGACCCGCGATTACGCCGACGACGCGGATAACGCCCCCTTCGTCGATCATGTGGGCGGCATGATCGTGAATAACGTGATTTGGAATCAAAAAGGAATCCACTTGGAATCCGGCATTGAATTGATGAATGTCGGGGGAGCGGAGATTTACCACAATACCGTCTTCAGCCTCGACGCGCCTTTCAGCGGCATCGAATACCGCTGGCCCAATACCCAGGTCACCCTCAAGAACAACCTGGTCGGGGCGGGATTGATGGCGCGCGACGGCGGGAAAGCGACCAAGGCCGGAAACCTGGAAAGCGCCCCCCAAAGCTTGTTCGAAAATGCCGCCACCGGCGACTTGAGGCTCAAGGCCACCGCCACATCGGCCATCGACAAAGGCGTCTCCCTGGATGCCGGACTCGTCCCCATGGATATGCTGAGCGCGGGACGCGACGTCAAACCCGATATCGGAGCTTATGAATTCGGGGCGGTATCGTCCCTTCACCGCCCGCAATACCGGCGGCAAGGGCATGTCTTCCCCGGTTCGTCGGGGCGACTACCCGCTTATCTTCACCCTTATGATGTGCGGCCTTATCTTGGCCCTTATCCGCTGGCGCGGTTGGACGGCCGGTTTTGGGGGAAACGTTCCGCCTTTTAAAGCGGTTGCACGGTCTCCGGCTTCGCTTGCAATAACCCTTCCAGAACGGCGACCGAGGCCTGCCAAGACATTTGCGCGGCGATAAAAGCCTGACCGCCCTTGGCTTTTTCCCGGTAAGCCGCGGCGTGCGCATGCAAATCTTCCAGGGTTTCCAGCCAGGCCTCCGCATGCAAGGGGCGGACCGTAAGGCCTTCCACCGCCTGCGGCGGCAACCCCGCGGCGGCGGCCGGGGAAGTGATGACGGGTATGCCCGCCGCCATGGCCTCCAGGATCTTGTTCTGGATCCCCCGCGCGATGGCCAGGGGAACCACCACCGCCGAAGCCTTGGCCAGATACGGCCTCACGTCGTCGACGTAACCCGTAACGGTAATGTTACCTTGGCGCGCCAGGGCGGATATGCGCGCGCTCGGGCGGCCGCCGACTATGGTGAAATGCGCTTCGCCATGGGCGCGCGCCAGCTTGGGCAGGATTTCCTCGGCGAAGAAGAGGGCGGCCGCAATATTCGGCGCATAATCCATGATGCCGACGAAGGCGAAATGCCAGGGTTGGGGATCGGGCTTCACCGCGCCGAAAAATTCGGAGTCCACGCCATTGGGCAGGACCACGGGACGCGACGGCGGGCACCGGCGCCGGAATAATTCGGCTTCCTTGCCGGTCACGAAGCACGAGGCGTCGAACCGCTCCGACAATTGCGCTTCGTATTTCGCCAATAATTTTCCCTCGCGCCGGTATATCCAGCGCTTGAGCCCCGAGGATTTTTGCGCCAGGTCTTCCCACTTCTGCGAATCGACGTCGCAAAAATTCATGATCTTCAGGGGAAGATCGGCGTCCTGGACATAGGGCGCCATGGAAGAGGAGAAAACGATGACGGCCTCGATATCCTCCTGGGCCAACCAGCGCTTGATGCCCGCGGCGAGCCTGGGATTCCAAAAGTTTCCCAGGCTCAGGGGTTTGCCTTGTAAAAACGCCGACAGCATTCCGAAAACCGACCGCCACCGGGAATGCATTTCCGCCAGGTAGCCGGCGGTATACTCGCCGATTCCGGAAACCTTGCCGGCCTCCGCGCGGGAGGCGATCATGGAAGCCACGAAGACCCGGTGGCTTCGCGACAGCAGGCGGATATGGTGGTAGACCGGAATGCGGTCTCCCCTGTCGGGCGGATAGGGAAACCGCTGGGAGAGATAAAGGAGATTCAGGGAACGAGCCTCATCTATGGTTTTGCCAGCTGCCGAACATGATCAGGGACCATAAAAGTTGACCGGGCAAGTCATCGCCTTTCAGGAATTCGGACCAGGCTTTTTTCAGGCCGCTCCGATCGACACCCAAGGTATCACTTAATTCGGATCGCATCAGGATGTTTTCCGCCGGACCGCGCCAGGAACCGCGTAAAAAAGTATCGACGGGCAAGGCGAAGCCGGTTTTGGGTTGGTCAAATAAGCCGGGCCAAACCCTGGCCTTGGCCAAGGCGCGCAAAGGGTATTTGCAAACCCCGTCCCTGATTTTCCATTCCGGCGGGAAATGATAGGCCCATTCCAATAAATCCTGATCCAAAAGGGGAGACCGTAATTCGATGGAATTCGCCATGCTCATGCGATCGGCTTTCACCAGCACGTTTTCGCACATGTAGAGCCGGGCATCGATATACAGCATGCGGTTGAGGCCGTCCAATCCTTTGGCTTCGGCCGCGAGCTCTTCCACCAAGCCGAAGGCTTCCTTTTCGTCTTCGGGCCTGGAACCGCCTCCCAGGGATTTCGGCCAACGCGGCGCCTGGTCGAGGAGGAAGGCCTGCACGGGGGTATGGGCGAGATTGCGAAAAAGGGTGGAAAGCCGCAAGGGTCTCGGAAGCCATCCCCCCCGCGGCCATACCGAAGCCATCAGGGCCATGGCCGGCCGCAACAGGCCGGAAGGAAGAAGGGAGCGGATGCGGGCTTCCAATAGATGGGGCAGGTAACGGAAAGAATACCCCCCGAAAGGTTCGTCCCCGCCATCGCCGGTCAAGGCCACGGTGACATGCTTGCGGGCCTCGCGGCAAACCAGGTAGGTCGACAACAGGGAGGAATCCGCCAAGGGCTCCCCGGTATGCCGCGCCAAGGTGGGAAGCAATTCGAATCCGCTCTGGGGAATCACCACCTCGTGGTGATCGCAACCGTAATGCGCCGCGGCCTTGGCGGCGATGCCGCGCTCGTCGCGGATGCCGGCCATTTTGCTTTTGGCGTCGAAGCCCGCGGTAATGGTTTTAATGCCTTTCCCCTGGGCCCGCGCCATTTCGGCCACGACGAGATTGCTGTCTATCCCGCCCGAAAGCAAGGCACCCAATGGCACCTCGCTGATCAACCGGCGCTTCACCGCCTGGAACAGCAAATCATCCAAGGCGCCTATCCACTCTTCCTGATTGCGGTAGGAGGACGGCTGGGTTTTGGCCGGCAATCGCCAATACGTCCAGCGCCGCAAGCCTTCGGGGCCATGCAACAAGGCTTCGCCGGCCTTCAATTTCTCGATGCCCGCGTAAATGGTATGGGGTGCCGGTATGTAACCGAGGGTGCGGTAGAGGCTTATGCCTTGCGGCGAAAGGCCGGGGCTGCGGGAAAGGCCGGCCAATAGCGCGTCCAATTCGCTGGCGAAGACCAAGCGCCCTTCTTCGCCGGCATGGCATTGGAAATAAAACGGTTTTTTACCCACCGGATCGCGGGCGGCGAAAAGAGTTCGGTTCACGCTGTCCGCGATGGCGAAGGCGAACATGCCGCGCAGGCGGGGCAATAATTCCACTCCCCAGTGCAGGTATCCCTGCAGCAGGACTTCGGTATCGCTGCGGGTCTGGAAAGGGCGGCCGGCTTCCTGCAATTCCCGCCTCAAGTCGAGGTAATTGTAAATCTCGCCGTTGAAGACCAGGACGACCTTGCCGTCGGGAGAAACCATGGGTTGATTGCCCGTGGCCAAATCGATGATGCTCAGCCGCCGATGGCCCAATACCGCCCCTGGAGAGGCGACGATGCCGCCCTGGTCGGGCCCGCGGTGCAGCATGCGCTCATTCATGGCCGCGACTTTGTCGCGGGCGTCGCTGTCGCCAAGGCCGTCAAAGCCGGGTTGATGAATGCCGGCTATGCCGCACATGGGGGAGAGTCCATCCTTGCTCCTGAGGCTTCAGCTCCGTATTTTCCCTCGCCGCGGGGGTCTGGCGCCAGCAAAACCATGCGGGAATGTAGCTTCGGGGCATTCCATTGTATTAACCTTTGTCCGTTGAAAAAGCCCTTACTCTTCGTCTCGCAGCAATTTCCCCATCCCCTTACCGATGGCGGGAATATCCGCACCTTCCAGCTTTTGGCGGCGCTTTCGCAGGCGTGGGAAATAACCCTCATCGCCAGCTTGAAACCCGGGGCGGATAAGCAGGCCGCCTTGGCGGCGCTTTCTCCCTATTGCCACAAGGTTTTAACCGTCGCCGACGTCAAAAAACCGGGGAAACTTTTTTTGATGCGGCGTTTTATCCGGGCCCTGGTTTATCGGCAACCCTTGGCCTTGGCCTTCAACCATAACCGGCACATCGCGGCGGCGGTTCGCGGCGAGGTCCGGGAAAACAAGGGCTATGCCGTCTATTGGAATCATTTGGATACCGTTCCTTACCGCCAGCATACCCGGGGGCAAGCGCAATTCCTGGATACCCATAATTTGCTCTTCGACTTTTATGCCAAGGCGGGGGCTTCGGCATCTTCCTGGCCGCGCAAAGCCTTGTACCGGCTGGAAGCCGCGCGCATGCGGCGCTACGAAACCCGGGCATTCGCCGGCATGCGCAAGGTTTTGGTTTGCTCCCACCGGGAAAGGGAATTGCTGAGGCCCTTCGGCCTGGGCCGGAATATCGCGGTTATCCCCAATGGCGTGGACATCGATTATTTCCATCCCGCGAAGGAAGGCTATGCCCGAAATCCTCCCCATGTGATCTTCACCGGCGCCATGGGCTATGGCGCCAATGCCGACGGCGCCTTGTTTTTCATCCGCTCCATCTTGCCGCTCTTGCGGGACAAGCTCCCCGGCGTGAAGTTTTGGGTTGTCGGGAAGAACCCTCCTCCCGAGTTGATCCAGGCCGGACAGGATTGGGAGGACGTGGAGGTTACCGGAGCCGTCGCCGACGTGCGGCCCTATGTCTGGCAAGCGAGGCTATTCGTCATTCCCCTGCGCTTGGGAGGCGGAACCCGACTCAAGGTCGCCGAAGCTTTCGCTTTCGGCATTCCCACGGTTTCCACCACCCTGGGGGCGGAGGGGTTCGATGCCGAGCCCGGCAAGCATATCGACCTGGCCGACGACCCCGCCGATTTCGCCGCGGCCATCCTCAGGCTATGCCGCGAAACCGAAACCGGCGTGGCCATGGGAAAAGCGGCCCGGCACCTGGCCGAAGCCGCGCTCTCCTGGCGAAGCATAGGGGCGGAGCTGGCGGCCGCCCTGGCGGAAAATCCCGCATGAATTCCTCCTCCCCATTCCCTTACCCGTCCCCGACCGGGGCAGGCCGGCGACTGCGCATTCTTTGCATCGCCAGCATGTTTCCGAATGCGCGCATGCCGGTGCACGCCCAATTCGTGAAGCAAAGGCTCGACGCCCTCAGCAAGCTGGCCGACCTCACCGTCATCAGCCCCATTCCCTGGTTTCCCGGCGAGACCCTTATTGCGCGCTACCGCAACCGCCACGCCATACCGCTGGAATCGGCGGCCAATGCTTATCCCACCTACTTCCCCAAGTTCTTTTCCATTCCCGCCCTCTTCAAACCGCTGGAAGGCTTGACCATGGCCTGGCGAATAGCCCGGTTCCTGGTCGGCCGGGGTCAATGGAAGCGCTTCGACATCATCGACTGCCATCTCGGTTTCCCCGAAGGTTTCGCCGGCGCGTGGCTGAAGTTTTTCATGCGGCGGCCGCTGACCGTCACCTTGCGCGGCCATGACATTAATGATCTCTACCGCTACCCGGTGCGGAAAAAACAGGTCGTCTTCGGCTTGAAACGGGCTGACCGCTATTTCGGCGTATCCCAGGCCCTGGTCGACGGGGCCATACGACTGGGAGCGCCTTCGGCCACCGGTTTCCGGTCTTCCAATGGCGTCAATGCGGAAAGATTCCGCCCCTTGCCCAAGCCGGAGGCGCGGCGGTTATTGCAATTGCCCGGGCAAGGCCCCCTGATGATGTCGGTTTGCCATTTGAATGCCCGCAAGGGGGTCGACATCCTCATCCGCGCCTTGGCGATATTGCGCGCCGGCGGCATGCCCGACTTGCATTACCTCATCGTCGGCAAGGGCGGGGAGGAAGGCGACGAAGAGGCCAATTTGCGCCGCCTGGCCGACGATTTGGGCGTAGCCGACGGCATTACCTGGGCGGGGGCGGTGCTCAATGAAGACCTCTACCGTTATTACAGCGCCGCCGATTTCTCCTGCCTCGCGAGCGCCAAGGAGGGCTGGCCCAATGTCATCCTCGAATCCCTGGCCTGCGGAACCCCGGTGGTGGCCACCGCGACCTGGGGCGTGCCCGAAATCCTCTGCCGGCCCGACTTGGGGGTATTGGTCCAGGAGAGGAATGCCGAATCCTTCGCCCAAGCCATCCTCGAGGCCCGCGACTATCCCTGGAAAAGCGGGGACTTGGTGGCCTATGCCGCCGAGCACTCCTGGGATAAGGTAGCGTCGGGGTTAATGCGGCATTTCCAATCCATCCTCGATCAGGCGAAACCCTGACCGCCATTCTTCCCCCCCCATGCGCGACCTCGTCCTCACCTTATTCATTCCCCTCTCCCTCCTTTGGGGATTGACCAAGCCCCGCCGCGCCTTGATCGTGATGGCGTGGATATGCTTCATGCGCCCTTACGACTTTTCATGGGGCATGTGGAATACCCTGCCGACTTTCAAAATAGCGCTGGCTTTCGCCATGCTGTCGGCCCTCATCCACGGGGGATTCAAATTCAAGTTCCACCCGTTTCTCGGGGTCTATCTCGCCTTTCTCGCCTGGGCCGGCATCGGCTCCTATTTCGCTTTCAATACCCGGTATGCGCAGGATTTTTATAAGACCTATTTGCTTTCCTTCTGGGTGGTCTCGGTTTTTTTATTCGGCACTCTCTTCAACCTGACCACCCTGAAATGGGTCCTTTTCACTTCGGCGGCGAGTCTTGCCTTGGTCGGAGCCAAGGTGGGATATGTCCTTGGCGCCAAGGGCGGCGGACATATCACCGATCAAATCAACGGCTTCGTCGGCGATAACAATGTTTTCGGCATTACCTTGGTCCTGGCCATCTCCACCGCCATGGGCATGCGCAATATCTTCGCCCAGAAGAAATGGCGCTACTTCGTCATTTTCATCATCGTCGGAGCGGTCTTGGCGGTGGTATTCACCAAGTCGCGCGGGGCCTTTTTATCCACCGCCCTCATTTTCATCCTATCCGCCTTCAGCAGCCGCAAACCCATCAGGAATAGCGTCATCCTGGTCGTCGTCGCCGTAGCCGCCTATTCGGTGATTCCCCGCTCGTTTTTCGATCGACTCGACACCTTTCAGAATATCGAGGCGGACGATTCCGCCATGCATCGCATCCAATACTGGGGATTCGGGTTGAAGATGGCTGCCGATCGCCCGGTCTTCGGCGTGGGCCTGGATAATTTCAAGACCTATACCGACAACCATTTCCAGACGGAATTGCAAGGGCGCTATAGCCAGGTGGCCCATAGCGTTTACATCCAAATCCTGGCGGAGATGGGTTATCCCGGGCTCATCCTCTATCTCGTCATGGCGCTTTGGACGCTGCTGGCCTTGCATCGGGTGAAATTGCGGGCAAAGCATATCAAAAAGAAATATCCCGATTTGGCGTGGGTGGAAACCACGGCGTTTTGGATGAGGAATGGCTGGTTCGGTTATATGTTCGGATCGGCTTTTCTCAACATGCTCGTGCTGGATTTTCCCTGGTATTTCATGTGGTATGCCCAATTGCTCGGGCCGGCTTTCAGCGCCGAATTGAAGCGGCGCAAACGCATCGCGGAAGCCGAAAGGAAAGAAAGGGACGAAGAGGAGGAAATCGGGGAAACCGCCGGCTCAGAGCCGGAGGCCGATCATTCGAGCTGAAGCACATACCCTTTCGGCACTTGCTCGTATTCGTTCACCGGTACCGCATTGGGTTGCATCAGGATCAAACGTCCATCCCGGTAGCTGGCTTCCAATTCCATTAAAGCCGGTCCCTCGAGAAAGCTGTGCCGGGTTTCCTTCGCGCTGCCCGGGGGCCTGGCGATCAAGACGGTTTTTTCCACCGGGGTCACCGACCAGGGATTGCGCTTGCCGTTGAATACCTCGATCAAGTCCTTGGGATGGTAAATCCAGACCTGCAATTGATAGCCCGAAGCGTGAAAGCCCTTGTAACCGGGATAGGGATCGCCGGGCTTTTGCGTGGCCTCGCCATACCAGGTCACGTCTCCCAGTTGCTGGTAAAGAAAAACCAGGACCGCTTGCTTTTTGGCGGTCTCTATCCAAACCACGCTGGAAACCTTATCGCCTATCCACCAGCCGGGGAATTGCTTGCCTTCGTCGGGATGGGCCAAAAGCGCGCGCGCGTTCAGCGCTTGATCGGTGCCGCCTGGAAAGTCCGTTTGGATGGCGAAGAGATTGGGGCCCCAGCGGCCGTTGGCCGCGCCCGAAGTCCCTTCCAGTCCGGCTAAAAAGCCATAGCCGGCATCGACCAAGGCCTTCGGGGCATAGGACATATAACCGCCCACGCGTTGGTTATGGACCCAATTGCCTTTCACCAGCCACATGCCCTTGGCCGCGCCGTTTTCGGAATAGCCGAGCGAGGGCCAATCATAACCATCGCCGTTATACCATTGGTTTTTGGTGAAGTAGATGCGGTTATCGATTTCCAATAAACCGCCCAGGCCATAGGCTTCGCCGCCTTTCCAATTTTTCGGCATCAAGCCCCCGGTAATGTCCGACCAGGCTCCGGTCAAACGCGCCACGCTTCCATCCAATTTCGCCGGCAAGATGATTTCCGCCTGGGTGGAGAGATAAGGATGGGCGACCACCAGCAAATGGCCATTGGCCAATTGGGCGTGATTCCCGCTGGAGTAAGTGAAATTGGGATCCTTTCCGATTTCGCCGGAAATGGCCGGCAAGGCGAAACTGCCCGCGTACTTCGCTTCGATTTCGGCCCAGGTGAAAATCGGCAAACCGGAAGCGACCACCCCGGTTCCCGGTTTAGCCTGGGTATTGGTATCCGGATTTTGGGTCGGGGAGGTATCGGGATCTTCGACAAGCGAAGTGTCTTTACCGATGACGACCGTGGTATCACCCAGGGAAGGAACGAGGTTATCGCCCTTGGGTTCAGTGGTGCAAGCCGTTAAAACCAAGGTGATGAAGCCGGCAACGAAATGGGTATAGGCCTTGATACGCATGGCTCACCGATCGGGGTTAGGCGGGATCAAGTTATGATAAACCCGGTCCGCCAGCCCATTATTTCCAATAATTAGCGAATATTTCCGCATGAATTCGAGCCGAAACGTTCCACTCGAAACCGGCGGACTGTTTCCAACCCGCTTGGCGGCACGCTTCCCATTTCGCCGCGTCGGTAAGCAAGGTGCGAATGCCCTCGGCGGCGGCCTGAGTATCCTCGGGCGCCACCGCGATGCCGGCATTTCCCCCCAATTCCCCCAAAGAGGTGGCATTGGAATGGACGACCGGGGTTCCCGCGGCCATGGCCTGCACCAGGGGAAAACCGAAGCCCTCATGCCGGGACAAGAAAATGAGCAAGGCCGCCCCGCGGAAAAGCCCGATCAATTCGGCCTCGCCCACCCACGGAATGATTTCGACTTCGCTTTTCAAAGCGTGCTTTTCCAGGGCCTGGAGCAGGGGAGAACCCGAAGCGCCGACGAAACCGGCTATGCGCAAGGGGTGGGCCCGGCGCAGATCGGGAGGGACCCTGGCCCAGGCCGCCAAGGCGCCTTCGGGGTTTTTCTGGTAACTGTCTCCCCCGAGCATGAGGCAATAATTCCTTTGCTCCCGCGGGGGCGATGACCCGGGAGAGGTGCGGTAACCCGGTGGAATACCATGGTAAGCGACTGTGATGCGATCGCGGGGTATGCGCAAATGCCGCTGGATTTCGTCGGCGGCATGATGGGAAACCGTGACCATGGCTTGGCTGAAACGCAAGGCGAACCGGTATTGGAACCAGACGTAAAGCCGCTCGCGCCAGAAATAAAACCTCAGCCTCGCGCCCGCTCCTTCGGGAGCGGCCATCAGCCTGGCGGGATAAAGCCATTCCATCACGTCATGCAAGGCCACCACGGTCGGGCAAAACGAGAAAAAAGGCCGTCGGTTTCCCGGCATGAATAAAAGGCGGACGCGTTTTTTAAAGGTCGCCCAAGGCAGCAAGACCTGCTCCCAATAAATATCCGAGGGATAGGGCATATCCAGGATTTCCACGTTGGAGAGCGAGGTGAATTCTTCCAACCGTTGCCGGTATTCCGCCGCGGGGACATTGTGCTCGAAACCGGTATTGATGAAGAAAAGAAAGCGCGTGTCCGCCATCTGGCGCGGCAATTCGCGGCAAAGGTTTTGCAGGTAAAGCGGCATGCCCCGCAAAGGCCGGGTAAGCATGCGGGCGTCGATGGCGACGAGACGCCGTCCGTCACCCCCCATGGCCGGTTTACGCCCCGCCATTGCGGCGGTTTCTCCAGCGCAGCAATCCTTTAGGAGCCAGGGCCAGGATGAGCCATTCTTTCCAGGCCGGCCTATGCCCGGGCGCGCTGCGGAAAGACGCCGCCATGCATTTCCTGGCCTCGGCGAATTCCCCGGATTGCAGCAAGTGATAGCCCATTTCAAAATGAATGCGGGCTTTCCCCTTGGCGAGGTCTTGGGGGTATTCGGTGGCGATGGCGGGATCCTCCTGCACCACTTTATCCAATACGGCGAGCGCCTTTTGCAGCATGGGCAGTTTCCTGCTGCTGAAACTATTGCCGTGAATCCGGTACTTGGCCAGGATTTCGGCCCGGTAGGCGACGGGGTGATGGCGGGCGATTTTCAGCCAGAGGTGGTAATCCTCCACCCCGATTTCCCTGTCCTCGCTGAAGCCGCCGACTTCCAGGAATGCCGATTTGCGCACCAAGGTCGTCGGTATGGAAATGAAATTTTCCTGCAATAAGTCGCCGAAGACCCGGCCCGATCGCGGCTTTTTGAATTGCATCATGGCAAAGCCGTTGCGTCCGGACTCATCGACCGACAAAACGTCGGAGCAGACCAAGGCGAGTTCGCCGTCCCCTTCCAGCACTTTGCGCTGGATGGCCAGTTTTTCCGGCTCCCACAAATCGTCGGCGTCCAGGAAGGCGAGGAATTGACCCCGCGCGTGCTTAACCCCGAAGTTACGCGCCGCCCCTTGTCCCGCGTTCTTGCGGCGGAAGGCGAAAATGCGATCGGGATGGGCCTGGGCCAGGGCCTCGGCGATGTCGCCGGTGCCGTCGGTGGAGCCGTCGTCGATGATCAGGATTTCCCAGTCGGCGTCGGTTTGGCGAAGCACGCTGCCGACGGTCTCTTCCAGAAAACCGGCCGCCTGGTAGGCGGGGATGATGACCGTTACCGCCGGCATATCAAGCGCCTTTTTTCTTGAGGAAGGGGGCGTAATTCCCCAGCTCCTCCCAGGTCGTGAGGCGGAAATAAAGCGCCGGCCCCAGGAAAACCACGGTGAATAAGGTTCCCGCCGCCAGGCCTTGCAGCCAATAGGTATCGATCCAATGATGGGTATACCAACCCGCCGCCGCCGCGACGATGGACAGGGCCGAGACTTTCAGGAAATAGACCATGGGAAAGACTTGCAGGAATTTGACTTTCAGCAAGTGCTGGGTGACTATCATGGAAAGCATGGAAGTCAACAGGCTGGAAACCACCGAGGCCAGCGCGGGTCCCCACAGGCCGACCTGCAATACCTTGAGGCATAGATAAGTCAGAACGGTATTGGAGATCAGGAAGGTGGCGGTGAAAATCAGCAGCACCTTGGTCTTGCCTATCCCCTGCAGGATGAGGTTGGGATTGAAAATCCGCATGGGGATCTTCAACAGGTATACCTGGAATATGATGACGGCGGCGATGTATTCCTTGGTGTACAGAAAGCCTATCATGGGGATGGAAACGGCGAATAAAATGGCGGCGCAGGGAATGAAAACGAAAATGGAACGCCGGATCACCTCGCGCCACAGGCCCGGGATTTCGTCCCTTTCGCCGTCGCGCAAATGCTGCACGATTTTGGGCACCAATACCGAACTGATGGCCACGCTCAGCGCGTTGAAAAGCGGGATTTCGAGGGCGCCTACCGAGTAGAGCGCGTATTCCGACGGGGTGACGAAGGTGGCCACCAGGTACTTGTCGATTTCCTTGGAGACATACCAAACGATGCCCGAAAGCCCCAGCGGTATGGAATAGTCCAATTGCCGGCGCAGGAATTCCGGCTTCCAGGTGGAGCGGTCCCCTCTTTTGTCATAAAGGCACCAGAGCCACTGCACCAAGGCCTGCAAGCCCATGAAAGCGATGAGAATGGCGAGCAGCGGAATCAGCGCGACACCCATGGCTGCCGGTACGGCCACCACGATGAAACGGGTCAGGGTCGTCAGGGTCTGCACCCAGGCCGAGGTCTTGTAGCGATCGAGCCCCATGAACCAGGCGGGAATATGCTGGATGGCGACGTGGAATAGCGGGTAGAGGCAGAAAAACCTCAGGATGCCTTTCAGATCGGGATTATGGAATGAAACCGATAAGGGGCCCGCGAGGAAGAATAAGCAGGCGCTTCCGATGAACCCGAATCCCGTCAATAAGGCCTGGGTCTGGTGGAAAATGCCTTTCTGGAAACCGGCGGGTTCCCCGGGAATGAGGAAAAGCAAACTCGCCGGCAAGGCGAAGGTACAGATATAACCGACGGTATCGGTGATGAAAAGGGCCTGACGGAAGGTTCCATAATCGCTTTGGTTATAGACCCGCACCAGAATGACGCCCATGATGATGGAAGAAATCTGGGACAGTATGCCCAAAGCCGTGAGCAGGAAAATTTTTTGGTTGGATCGCAATAGGAACCCTTGCGGAAGATTTGACCGACCCCGATGGATGGAAGGTTTCTTCGGAGGTAATACTTAGCAATTCAGGCATAAAATTATCCCATAGGATGCGCCAATACGCAAGCGCACGGGCCGCGAGTATTTACTACATCCCTCCCGCCGGCAACTTCCTTCCGCGCCGGGCCGTAACCTCTCTGCTATGACCGAAACGTCCCGACCGCCGTCCAAGCCGCCGCTGGTAAGCGTGGTGACCCCCTTCTTCAATACCGCGGCCCACCTCGAGACCTGCATCCTTAGTGTTTTATCCCAAACCTACGCCGAGTGGGAATATCTCCTGATCGATAACCATAGCGACGACGGCTCAAGCGAAATCGCGGCGAAATACGCGGCGCGGGAACCCCGCATCCGGCTGATCCGCCCGCCTTTCTTCCTGGCTCAAATCCCCAATTTCAATTATGGCCTGGAACACATCGACGAGCGGAGCGAATACTGCAAGTTCATTCTGGCCGACGATTACTTGTTGCCGCGATGCCTGGAGGAAATGGTGAAGGCCGCCGAAACCAACCCCCGCATCGGCCTCGTATCCAGCTACCGCTTCACCGGCAATAGGATCAGGAGCTACGGCCTCGAACCCGGGCCGGTCTCTTTCCCCGGACGGGAAATCGGCCGCTCCCAGCTATTGAAAAAAACCGTCGTCTTCGGATCCCAATCCACCCTCATGTTCCGCAGCGCCATCGTCAGGGCCCGCCGTCCCTTTTTCGATGCGGGTTCATTTCATCCCGACACCGACGCCTGCTATGAGATCCTGCGGGAATGGGATTTCGGTTTCGTCCACCAGGTTTTGTCCTATACCCGCATGGACGACTCCTCGACCATCGGCTCCAAACGCCGCTACCTCGTCCACCTCACCGATTTTTTCCTCTCCGTGGAAAAGTACGCCCGGGTATTTCTGAGCGGCCGCGAATACGAGCGCTGCCTGAAATCCAATCGGCTGGCCTTCTACGGCTTCCTCATCCGGGCCGCCTTGTTGGGAGAATGGAGCCCCGGGTTTTGGAGTTTCCAGAAACGGGAATTGAAGGCGGCGGGCGTCGTGCCGCATTGGCCCACCGCCTGGCAAGCCTTGCTCGAAACCGCCTTCGAACTGGCCGCGAATCCCAAAATGACCCTGGGAAGGCTCATTCGCGTCCGCCGGCGGCGCGGCGGGCTCGAATAGTCCCCTCCGACCCAACTAAAAACCTCCGCCACCTCGTATCCTATCCGCTCGGATTACCCCATGCGATTACCGGTCTCAACAACTTCCCCTAAAACCCAAACCGCCGCAAGATCGTATCGGATCGGGCTGCTCGGCAGCTATGGCAGCAATAATCTCGGCGACACTTCGGTGCAAAAATCCGTCATGCAGAACCTGCGGAGATGGATACCCGGCGCTTCGTTCTTCGGATTTGCCTGGAGCGCGGCCGACGTCGCCCGCACTCATCGCATACCCAGCATCATCGCCTTGGGAGAGGGTCCCTTCGTCATTCCCCAATCCTCCGGTCCCGATATCCAAGCGCCCATCCCGCATTCACGGTGGGTGCGGGCCTTCTTGGCCGTCCTGCCGGCCATGGTGCGCCGGACCATCATCATCGGCCTCGTAACCTATCAGCTCGACGCGCTTTTCATTTCGGGCAGCGCCCAAATCGATGATTACTGGGGCGGGGCTTTCGTGCAACCCTGGCGGCTGATGATTTGGTCGCTGTGGTCGAAGCTGCACGGCATACCCGTCGTCGTGATGGGAGTGGGATTCGGGGAATTGCACACGCGCATGGGCAAGACCCTGGCGGTAAATGCGTTGCGATTGACCGATTTCCGTTTTTTCAGGGATCCGGGCACGGTGACTTGCTTGCAGAAGCTGGGATTCCACGAGCCTTCGGTACTCGGTCCCGATCCCGCTTTCGGCCTGGTTTTCCGCCCCGAACCGCCGGCTTATAACCATCGCCCCTTCGTGGTGATCAATCCCATCGCCCGTCAGGCTTGGCCTGGGGATGAGGATGAGGATTACCGCCATTACCTGGATTGCCTGGCCGCTTTGGGCAGTCATTTCCTGGAGCGGGGAGTGGAGGTTCATTTCGCCTGTTCGCAAATCCTGATGGATCCGCCCATCGTGGAGGAAGTGCTGCGCCGCATGCCGCCGGAAAATGCGCGTCATTGCGAAGTCGTCGCCATCCAATCGGTGGAGGATTATTGCCGGGCAACCGCCCACGCCGACCTGGTCATTTCCACCCGGTTGCATGGGCTTATTCTCGCCGCCGTCGCGGGTACGCCGATTTTCGCCATTGCCAATACCCGCAAAGTGAGGCAATTAATGGTTGACTTGGATATGTCATCGCAGTACCGTGACATCCATGCGCTTCGACGGGACGATTTGATGACGGCGGTGAATTCGGCTTATGAAAACCGGCTGGCTCTGAAAAGCGCCCTGGCCGCCAAGATCAACGGCTACCGGGCCGCTTTGGAAGCGATCAACGCGGCGGTGGTTTCCGAATTGGCGCGGCATCCCTTGAGGTTGAAGGCCGATTGGCTGGGGCTTCCCGGCGGAATGCCCGCGCCTATCCCCTCGGTAACCGCCCTCGCCCCGCTTTCCGTCTAATATCCATCGCCATGCCGTCCGCAACCCCCTTAGTCAGCGTCGTCACGCCTTTTTACAATACCGCGAAGTATCTGGCCCAGTGCATCGAAAGCGTATTGGCCCAGACCTATGGCCATTGGGAATACATCCTGATGGACAATCAGAGCACCGACGGATCCGGCGATATAGCCGCGGAATACGCCCGCAAGGACGCCCGCATCCGCTTGCTGCGCACCCCGGAATTCTTTCCGCAAATCCCCAATTTCAATCACGCCCTGCGGCAAATCAGCGACTCCAGCGAATACTGCAAGGTGATTCTCGCCGACGATTGGCTCATGCCCACTTGCCTGGAAGACATGGTGAAAGTCGCCGAACAAAGCCCCCGCATCGGCCTGGTTTCCAGTTACCGTTTCACCGGCACCCGGGTGTCGGGCCACGGCCTCGATCCTCAGGTCAGCCATTTCCCCGGCCGGACCATCGGACGTTCGCAATTGCTCGGCAAAACCGTGGTCTTCGGATCGCAGTCGACCTTCCTCATCCGCAGTTCCATCGTCCGCGCACGCAACCCGTTTTACAATACCGAATCCTTCCATGAGGATACCGAGGCCGCTTATGAAATCCTCCGCGACTGGGATTTCGGTTTCGCCCACCAAATCCTTTCCTATACCCGCATGGACGAGGGATCCACCATCGGATCGGTGCGCGCTTTCGGCGTTCACCGCAAGGATTTCCTGATTTCGGTTGAAAAATACGGCCAGGATTTCCTGGAAAATCAGGAAAGGCGGTATTGCCTGCGGGAAAACCGCCTGGATTACTATGGATTCCTATGCCGTTCGGCCCTGCTAGGCCCCTGGTCGGCGGCCTTTTGGCGCTTTCACCTGCGCGGGTTGCGCCAAGCGAAGGTCAAGTTGCATCCCCTGCTTTTTTTACTGGCGGCTTTTACCACCCTGGTGGACATCATCAGCAATCCCAAGATGGCGATCGGGGAATGGATGAAGGTCAGGGACCGCTCTTCCGGTTGAGGAAGTGCTGGTAGGTGTAGCCGCAAAACACCAAGGCTTCGCATTGGTAAAAGAAGGCTTCCGGAGCCTTGCCCTGCAGGCGACAGGCCAGGCTTCTCAAGGCATTTTTGGCGATGAATTCCAGGATATAGACCGGTAATCCGAATATCCGCCACCTCGCTTCCATGACATTCAATCGGTACAGGACGCGCCCCACGCCGAACATGCGCTCGCGGAAATAGGCCTTTCTCGCCTGGGATTTCTTAATGGGATGATGAACCCTCGCATTGCCCACGTAAATCCAATTCGGTATGCCGGTGCGCTTCACGCGCAGCAATAATTCGTATTCGGCCCCGGGCACCAGGCTTTTGCCCGACAAGCCGAAATCGACGCGGAAATTCCCGCACCTCTCGAAAACCTCGCGCTTAAAGGCCATGCTCGGCCCGATGGGCATGTCTTCCTCGCTGATTTCCCGCTCTTCGCAATGCTCTCCGTGCTCCATGCGCAGGACTATCATGGTACGCGCCAAGGGACCGTCGAGCACCAGCCACGACGGCAAGGTGAAGTCGGTTTTTTTTACCGAGATCCTTCCGCCGAAAACGAGGGCTTCCGGGAAATTCCTGAACGCCTCGATATAGGCTTTCAGCACGTCTTTTTCGAAATCGATATCGTCGTCGAAAAAAAGCAGGTAATCTCCCCGCGCCGCCTCGATGCCGGTATTGCGGGCCTGATTCGCGCCTTGCCTTTTCTCCAGGATATACCGTAACTGAATACCCGGGCTGGCCTTGGCCATTTCTTCCACGACCTCACGCGTGCCGTCCTTGGAGTTGTTGTCGATGACCAGGTATTCCACCTCCACGCCGGCAGTATCCTGGGCGAGGACGGCGGTGATGGTTTTCCGCAGCCAATCCTGGCGGTTATAGGTGGGCGTGATGATGGAAAGGATCATGAAGGGTTTACCCGAAATGGTGGAGAGGGAATTCCCCCGTATACATAGCACCCGGCTTGCCTATCTGACAAGCGAGGAAGATCCACCCGGAAATCCGGCATTCTGCCGGCAGCGGAAATTTGCGGATGCGCTAACATACTTTATCGTACCATTTGCACCTATCACCAGGCCCGTCCCGACTAGGCGGATAAGGCTTCCCTCAGCCCCCTCATTTATGGAATCATCGACGCACCGCCCTTTTCGAATCGGCCTGTTGGGCAGCTATGGGAGCAATAACCTGGGCGATACGTCCATCCAGATGAGCGTCATGCACGCCATCCGGAAAAGGTTGCCCCAGGTCTCCTTTTTCGGTTTCTCCTGGAGCGCGGGCAATGTCGCCAAGACCCACCGCATTCCCGGCTTGAACGCCATGGGGGATGGCCCTTTCGTATTGCCCGGCCAAAACGGCGGGCCCGATGATGATGCTCCCATCCCTTCATCGCCATGGGCCCGCGCCATTTTGGCAATGCTGCCCCGGCTTTTGCGGCGAACCGTGATTATCGCCCTCGTTACCAGCCAGCTCGACGCCCTTTTCATTTCAGGCAGCGGGCAATTCGATGATTTCTGGGGAGGACCCTGGGTGCAGCCCTGGCGCCTTTTCCTCTGGTCGTGGTTCGCCAAGTTCCAGGGCATTCCCCTCATGGTGGTGGGAGTCGGATTCGATGAAATGCATACCCGCCTGGGCAAGGCCATGGTCATGGAAGCCTTGCGTAATTGCGACTTCAATTATTTCCGGGACGGGGGAACCCTGGCCGCCTTGCAAAGCCTGGGCTTCCAGGGAAAATCCGTCGTCGCGCCGGATCCCGCTTTCGGTTTCCCGCTCCCGCCGATAGCCGGCGACGAATACGCCCCCGCGCCTTACGCGGTGGTGAGCCCCATTTCCAGCCAGGCATGGCCCGGCAAGAATCAGCGCGACTACGAAGCGTATTTGGATTGCCTCGCCGACCTATGCCAAGCCCTGGTGGCGTCGGGCTTGGAAATCCGGTTTTGCTGTTCGCAAATCATGATGGATCCTCCCGTAGTCGACTTGCTGATCCAAAAACTACCGGCGGCCGTCGCCGGCAAATGCGTCAAGGTGGAGGTCGCCCGGGTCGAGGAATTCTGTCGCGTCGCGGGGGGCGCCGAATTGATGGTCGCCTCGCGCCTTCACGCCATCATCCTGAGCGCGGTGGCGGGGACCCCCGTTTTCGCCCTGGCTTACTCCCGCAAAGTCGTCCAGCTCATGCGGGATCTCGATGCGCCCGATCAATGCCAGCGCATCGCCGGCCTGGACCGGGAAAAATGCCTGGAGGCTTTTCACCTCGCCCTAAGCGAAAGATCTTCCCTGAAATCGCATATCCGGGCCAAGGTTTCGGCCTTCCGCCTGAACCTGGAAGCGACCTACGATGACATGGTGGCGAAACTTTCCGAATTCCCGCCGCGCCTCAAATCCGAATGGCTCCAGGAGCCCGGAGGCCTGCCCGCGAAGATTCCCAGTAGCAAAAACTAGGACTTTTCTTTTCATCAAATTTGTGTCTATACTTGCGCATTCGCCACGTTTACAATGGAGCCGGTTAGCATCGTCCAAGCTTCAATCCGGTCGCATTCATGAAAAATGTTTATTTCGACTCCACGTTAACCGAACCCGAACGCCGCGGGAAACTATACCATGGGAGTATTTTCGTATTCTCTCCCACCCCCGGCACCAGCGAACTTTGCGCCTTTGGCCGCGAATTGGCCGAGGAAGCCTTTTACCCCTTGGATCCGCGTACGGCCCACCGGGAAATGCCGGTGGAACGTTTTGTCGCCATCCTGTCGGAATTAAAACCCAAATTCATCCACCATCCCCGCTCCAAGGCCTTGTTGCAAAAAGTCCTGCTGGAAAAAGGGTATGACCCGGACGGCGACTATTTCGATATCCCCCGGATGCGCACCTCGGCTCCCTCCGATTACCTGACCTCCGGGATAGCTTATGCCTTTCATCCTCACCGGGACACCTGGTATTCCGCTCCCATGTGCCAATTGAATTACTGGCTTCCCATGTATCCGCTCGACCCCGGGCATTGCATGGCCTTTCATCCCAGGTTTTTCAGCCAGGGCCTGAAGAATGGATCCGCGGCCTACAATTACCAGGAGTGGATGAAAACCAGCCGCCTCGAGGCGGCGAAGCATATTCATAAGGATACCCGCCAACAGCCCAAGCCCGAGGAAGACGTCGACTTCGAACCTTCGATCCGCCTGCTTCCGCCCGTGGGCGGGATGATCCTTTTTTCCGGGGCCCAACTCCACTCCTCAGTGCCCAACCAAACCGGCGTCACCCGCCTCAGCATCGATTTCCGCTCGGTGAATCTCGGCGACGTCGCGGGATTCAAAGGAGCGCCCAATGTGGATTCCGATTGCACCGGCACCAGCTTGCGGGACTTTCTCCGCATCCGCGATTGCGAAAGAATGCCGGAAGAATTGGCCGTCCCTTATGACGGCCCCATTCCCCAGGGAAAAAACGGAAAAACCTAGCCCCTTCCGGCGAATCGAGGTGACGAGACTTTATGGCTAAGCTGCAAAAACCGCCCTATGTATACATGGAAGGGCGCCTTACCCCATGGGATGACGCCAAAATCCACGTGGCTTCCGAGGCGGCCATCCGCAGCATCAGCGTCTTCGAAGGCATCAAGGGATATTGGAATGCCGACAATTCCGGCTTCAACCTGCTGGCCCTGAAACGGCATTACGACAGGCTGAAGCGTTCGGCCTTCATCATGCGCCTGCCCTTTGAGGCCGACTTCGAAAGTTTTCAGGAGTCTTGCGCCGTATTGATCCGCGCCATTCTCATTCCCGAACGGGATTTATGGTTGCGCTCCACCTTGTTTTCGGTCGAGGGGCATTGGGGTGAAAACACCCGATCGGATTTGATCATCACCAGTTACCTGCTCGACAAGGTCAAGCCGCAGCCGGTGGACCTGGCCATCAGCACGTGGCAGCGGCCCAATGATTTGTCCCTGCCCGCGCGCGTGAAGTCGGCCGCGAATTACCAGATCAGCCGCATGGCCCGCATCGAGGCGCGCGACCGTGGCTTTCACGACATGCTTTTGCTCAATCCGGCCGGGCGCGTGGCGGAAGCTTCCGCCGCCGGAGTCTTGATGCTGCGCGACGGTAAAATCATCACGCCTCCCGCTTATGAAGGATGCCTGGAAAGCATCACCGTGGACCTTGTCGAAATCCTTTGCAAAAAACTGGCGATTCCTTTCGAAAGACGGCCCATCGAAAGAACCGAAATCCTGGTTTCGGACGGAGTTTGTTTAATTGGAACGCTGGCCGAAATGGTCCGCGTGCGTAAACTGGAAAACCGGATTTTCCCGGAATCCTCCTCCGAATTGGAAGCCATCGAAGACTTGTTCTGGAAAGTGGTCCGGGAAGAGCAAGCCGTTCCGGGCATCGCCCTCGACCGCGTCACCGGATTAGCGCCGAAATAAAGGAAACAGGCAAATGTCAGACAAAAGTATCGCCTTCAAGGATGGTCACGGTCCATGCCGCTTCTGCGGCGCCGAATTGAAGCATGTCTTCGCGGACTTGGGCATGGCCCCTCCTTGCCAAAGCCAGGTCAGCCCCGCCAATGCCGGCCGGGCCGAGGCTTTTTTCCCGCTGATCGCCTATGTCTGCGAGCGCTGCCATTTGGTGCAGGTTCCCGAATTCGTCGCGCCGGCCGACATCTTCACCGAATACGCCTACTTCAGCAGTTTTTCCGACACCTGGGTCGCCCACGTCAAGGCCTATGCGGAACACATGATGGCGGATTTCGGCATCAACTCCAAATCCAAGGTCATGGAATTGGCCAGCAATGACGGCTATCTCCTGCAGTGGTTCGTGAAGCAGGGCGTTACGGTGCTCGGCATCGAACCCGCCGCCAATGTCGCCAAAGCCGCCGAGGAAAAAGGCGTTCCGACCTTGGTGCGGTTTTTCGGCACCCAGACCGCCGACGAGGTGGTCCGCGATCATGGCAAGGCGGATTTGTTGCTCGGCAACAATGTCCTGGCGCATGTCCCCGACCTGATGGATTTCGTGGCGGGCATGAAAAAAGTCTTGGCTCCCGGCGGCGTCATCACCATGGAGTTCCCGCATTTGCAGCGGCTCATGGAGAGGAACCAGCTCGACACCATTTACCATGAGCATTACTCGTATTTCTCCTTCATCGCGGTCGAGGCCGTCTTCGCCCATCACGGCATTACCCTCTTCGACGTGGCCGAGTTGACGACGCATGGCGGCTCCATACGGATATACGGACGCCACGCCGAAAACGCGGCCCGCCCCGTCACGGAGAGGGCCAAGGCCTTGCGCCGGCGCGAAGAGGAAATGGGTTACCGCACCCTGGCGCCTTACCTTTCCTTCAATGAGAAGGCCAAGGAGACCAAGCGGAAAATCCTCGAAACCCTGATAGGCTTGAAACGCGCGGGCAAGAAAATCGCCGTCTACGGCGCCGCGGGCAAAACCAATACCCTGCTGAATTATTGCGGTATCCGCCGGGATTTCGTCGACTTCGCGGTGGACAAGAACCCTTATAAGCAAGGCAATTACATGCCCGGATCGCGCATCCCCATTTACGGGGTCGAGCGGCTCGACGCGGAAAAACCCGACTACCTGTTCATCGGCGTCTGGAATTTGAAAGAGGAAATCCTCGCCCAGACCGCGCGCATGCGCGACTGGGGCGGCAAGTGGATACTCCCCATCCCCACCGTGGAAATACTCGACTGATCCGGATTTGATTTTCGAAAGGAATACCATGAAGCCCCAAACCGCACCCGAAGTCCTGCAAGACGATCTCGACGCCATTTGCCGCAACCTGCAAAGCGAATTCACCGCACTGTCCGGAAAAAACCTCCTCATCGTAGGAGGCGCCGGCTTCCTGGGCTATTACCTGGTGCAAAGCGTCTTGCACTGGAACAAGGGCGGAGGCGCGAAGTCGCCCGTCAAGGTCACCGTCTTCGACAACTATATCCGCGGCATACCCGCCTGGCTTTCCGCTCTCGAGGGCACGCCCAACCTGAACCTGGTGAAGCACGACATCACCGAGCCCCTGCCCGCGAACATGCCGGACTTCCAGTACATCATCCACGCCGGCTCCATCGCCTCGCCCGCCTATTACCGCAAATACCCCATCGAAACCATGGACGCCAATGTCGGCGGCTTGCGCCGCCTGCTGGATTACGCCATGGACTTGAAAAAGGCCGGCAAGCCCTTCGAAGGCTTTCTCTTCTATTCGAGCAGCGAGATTTACGGCGATCCCTCGCCCGACGCCATTCCCACCCCGGAAACCTATCGCGGCCTGGTATCGTGCACCGGCCCGCGCGCCTGCTACGACGAAAGCAAGCGCTATGGCGAAACCCTCTGCGTGAATTTCGCCCAGCAGCATGGCATGCCCGTCAAGGTCGCCCGGCCTTTCAACAATTACGGCCCGGGCCTGAAAATCACCGACCGGCGCGTCATCCCCGATTTCGTACGCGACATCCTGGCGGGACGCGACATCGAAATGCGTTCCGACGGCACCCCCAAGCGCACTTTTTGCTACGTGACGGACGCCGTCACGGGCTATTACAAGGTCCTGGTGAAGGGGCGTCCCGGCGAAGCTTATAATGTGGGCACCGAAACCCCGGAAATCTCCATGCAGACCTTGGCCGATAAGCTGGCGGCCTTGGGCCGGGATTTGATGGCCTATACCGGCAAGGTCATCCGCAAGGTGGACGCCGATTATCTCATCGACAATCCCGAGCGGCGCTGCCCCATCATCGACAAGGCCCGCAAGGAATTGGGTTACAACCCCGCCATCGACCTCGAAGAGGGCTTGCGCCGGGTCATGATTTGGTATGCCGCCAACCGCGAGGCATCGGAGGCCTGATGCGCGTCAGCATCCTGGGCACCGGTTATGTGGGCCTCGTCACCGGGGCTTGCCTCGCCGAAGTGGGCCATGACGTCATTTGCATCGATCTCGATCCCGCCAAGGTCGACCGCATCCAGAAAGGCTTCGCGCCTTTCCATGAGCCGGGCCTCGATCCCCTGATAGCCAAGTGGGTGGGCAAGCGGCTCAAAGCCACCACCGATACCGCCTCCGCCGTGCTAGACAGCGACCTGACCCTCATCGCGGTGGGCACGCCTTTCGACGGCAAGGAAATCGATTTGCGCTTCATACGCGGCGCGGCGCGGGACATCGGCCTGGCTCTCAAGGAAAAGAACGGTTATCACGTGGTGGTGGTCAAAAGCACCGTCATACCCGGAACCACCGACAAGGTCGTCGGCCCCATTCTGGCCGAAGCCTCGGGCAAGGTTTTGGGCCGGGACATCGGCCTCGGCATGAATCCCGAATTCTTGACCGAGGGCGAAGCCGTTTCGGATTTCATGCAGCCCGACCGCATCGTCCTGGGTGGAGCCGATAAAAAGGCGCAGGACGCCCTCGACGAGCTTTACCGCGCCTTTCCCGATTGCGAACGCATCCGCACCGGCAATGCCACGGCCGAAATGATCAAGTATTCGTCCAATGCCCTCTTGGCGGCTTGCATTTCCTTTTCCAATGAGCTCGCCAACCTCGCCGCCGATCTCGGCGGCATCGACAGCATGGAAGTCATGCATGGCCTGCATGCCAGCCGATACCTCACCGCCAAAGCCCCGGACGGATCCTCCGTCCGCGCGGGCATAGCCTCCTTCCTCTCGCCGGGATGCGGATTCGGCGGCAGTTGCCTGCCCAAGGACGTCAGCGCCCTGGTCGCGCAGGGCCGCCAAATCGGCGACAGCATGAATCTCCTGCAATCGGTCCTGGAAATCAACAAGGGCCAGCCCGAACGGCTGCTCTCCCTTTTGCGCAAGCACCACCCCGATTGGCGCGGCCTGAACATCGCCGTCCTGGGCTTGAGTTTCCGGCCCGATACCAGCGACATGCGGGAGACGCCCTCGGTGCCCATCATCGAGGCCTTGCTGAAAGGCGGCGCCCGGGTGACGGCTTATGATCCCGCCGCGACCGAAGAAGCCGCGAAAATACTCGGCGACCGCGTCGCTTACGCCTCCGACTTGCGCGGCGCTCTCCAAGGAGCCCAGGCCGTCATCCTCGTCACCCGCTGGAAGGAGTTCGAGGCCGTTCCCGATTTGCTCCAAGGCGTTTCCCCGGCTCCCCTCTTCATCGACGGCAGGCGCATGCTGGATAAAAACCGCTTCGCCCGCTATGAAGGCATCGGCCTCGCATGACCTTGGATGATCTCAAGGCCGCCTTGGGATTGGCCGATGCCGGCGCGTCCTTGCATGCCCTGGCGAGCAGGCTCTATCCCCTTTGCCGCAGCATTACCGGCGACGGGGTGCGCGAGACCTTGGCCATCCTCAAGGAATGGGCGCCCTTGGAAATCCATGAAGTCCCCTCGGATTCACCCGCCCTGGATTGGACCGTTCCCAAGGAGTGGAATTGCCGCGCGGCCTGGGTGAAAAAACCCGACGGCGGCTACCTGCTCGACTTCGCCGATCACAATTTGCATGTCGTGGGCTATAGCTCGCCCATTCATCGCAAGCTGCCCTTGTCGGAGTTGCGCCCCAGATTGCATAGCCTCAAGGACAAGCCCGATCTCATCCCCTACCGCAATACCTTTTTCAAGGAGGACTGGGGATTTTGCCTCTCGTGGAACCAGGCGCGGGATTTGCCGGAAGGGGAATACGAAGTCTTCATCGATTCCACCCTGGCACCCGGCAGCCTCACCTTCGGGGAATTGGTCTTGCCGGGTAAGACGGCCGAAGAGATCCTGTTCAGCGCCCATGTCTGCCACCCCTCCCTGGCCAATGACAATCTCAGCGGCATCGGGATCGCCATTCACCTCGCCGCTTACCTGGCGAAAATACCCCACCGCTATACTTATCGCTTCGTCTTCGCCCCGGTCACCGTGGGGGCCATCACCTACTTGTCCCGCCGCCGGGAAGAGATGAAGAATGTCAGGCACGGCCTGGTTTTGGCCCTGCTCGGCGACGCCGGAAACATGACCTATAAGCGATCGCGCGAAGGCAACCATGCCGTCGACCGCGCCGTTTCCCATGTATTGCATGCCCGCGGCCTGGCTCATCGCGTCATCGACTTTTCCCCCTATGGCTATGATGAGAGGCAATACGGTTCGCCCGGCTTCAATTTGCCCGTCGGCTGCCTCATGCGCACCCCGCATGGCGAATTTCCCGAATACCATACGTCGGGCGATAACCTCTCCTTCATCAAGCCCGAATCGCTGCAACAAAGTTTGGAAGTCGTATTGCAAACCGTTTCGGTATTGGAAAGGAATGCGAGCTATCGCAACCTCAGCCCTTACGGCGAGCCGCAATTGGGCCGGCGCGGGGTTTTCCGGGCCTTGGCCGACCGCACCGACGGCGGCGGCGGGGAAATGGCCCTGCTTTGGGTTTTGAATCAAAGCGACGGCGACCATAGCCTGTTGGATATCGCGGAAAAGTCGGATTTGCCTTTCGATTCCATCCGCAAAGCCGCCGAATTACTGCAAGGATTGGAATTGATCGAGGAGGTCCGATGAAGGTCGTATTGTTCTGCGGAGGCCTGGGCATGCGGCTCAAGGAGTATTCCGAAAACACCCCCAAGCCCATGGTGCCCATCGGCTACCGTCCCATCATCTGGCATTTGATGAAGTATTACGCCCATTTCGGCCACAAGGAATTCGTGCTGTGCCTCGGCTACCGCGGCGACATCATCAAGAATTACTTCATCCATTACCAGGAATGGCTCACCAACGATTTCGTGCTCAATGGCGGGGATCGCCCCCCCGACTTGATCAGCTCCGATTTGCACGACTGGAAAATCACCTTTTGCGACACCGGCCTCCAGAGCAATATCGGCATGCGGTTGATGGCCGTGAAGGAGCATTTGCAGGGCGAAGAGTATTTCCTGGCCAATTACAGCGACAACCTTTGCGATCTGGATTTGCCGCAAATGATCGACCAAGTGGTGGCCAGCAAAAAAATGGCGGGCATGCTGCTGGTCCCTCCGGCGCAGACCTTCCACGCGGTGCAATCCAACCCCGACGGCACGGTCACGGAAATACGCGACATGGGCAATTCGGGGCTCTCCATCAACGGCGGTTTTTTCGTTTTGAACCGCGCCATTTTCAATTACATGAAACACGGCGAGGAATTGGTGCTGGCCCCTTTCAACCGGCTCATCGCCGAAAAGAATTTATTGGGTTATGCTCACGAGGGCTTCTGGGCCTGCATGGACACCTTCAAAGAGCGCCAGCAATTGGAAGATCTCTATTCCAAGGGCAATGCCCCCTGGGAAGTCTGGAAAAAGCCGGTTTGAACCTCCGCCGAAAAGGCCCCCATGCAAAGCCTGCGATTCCCCGATAAACCCATGAGCGTCCTTTGCCTGGGCGCGCATTGCGACGACATCGAAATCGGCTGCGGCGGCTCCCTGCTGAGATGGATCCGCGAAAAGCGCGTGGGCAGGATCAGCTTCGCGGTATTCTGCTCCGATGAAAAAAGAGCCCGAGAAAGCGCCAAGGCCCTGAAAAGCCTGGCCGGCAAGACGCCGCATACCCTGCGTTTCCTGGGTTTGCGCGATGGTTTTTTGCCGCAAGTCTGGTCGGACGCCAAGGAAATCTTCGAGGCGCTGGCCAGGGAGAACAGCTATGACCTGGTCGTCACCCACGCCCGCGTCGACGGCCACCAGGATCACCGCACCGTGGCCGAACTCACCTGGAATACGTTTCGCAACCATATCGTGATGGAATACGAAATCCCCAAATTCGACGGGGACTTGGGGCAGCCCAACGCTTTCGTGAATCTGAGCGAAGCCGATGTGCGCAAGAAGTTGAAAGTGCTGGCGACTTGCTTTCCTTCCCAGGCGGGCAAGCCCTGGTTCCACGAGGAGTTATTCCTGGGGCTCCTGCGCGTGCGGGGCATGGAAAGCCGCTCCCCTTCGGGCTATGCCGAGGCTTTCCATCTCCGCAAAGCGGTGTTTTGACCTTCCGCTTTCCCTATCTGTTCTGCAAATACTCGATGGTCAGGTAGGTGGTCAAAATGGTCGCCGTCACCGCGGCCACTTCGGCGGTCACCGAAAGGGTTTCGCGGAACCAATACCAGAATCCGCTGGCCGGATTGGGGACGGGGATGACGAAAATGTCGCCGGATTTCACGCCGGCCGCGCGCATGGTCGATCCTTTGGAAAACTCGTCGAGGATGGGCACCGACAAATCCGTCGACCCCCGCATGACCCGCCACTTGTGGATATTGACTTCGCCCGCCGGCCCGCCCGCCACGCGAAAGGCCTCCCAGACCGTGGCCTCGGCGTCGATATAATACATCCCGGGATTTTTCCAGAAGCCCAGGAGGGTGACGCGTATGGCGGGAGTGGCGGAAACATGCACGTCCTTCAAATAGGGCGCCGCGTTTTTCTGCAAATACTCTTCCACCTCGGCAACGCTCTTGCCATGCACGAATTCCCGCCCCAGCACCGGGAAATGCACATAGCCCGCGGAATCGATGGGAAAGGAGCCGTTGAAGACCGAAGCCGTATCCAAAGGCACCTGGATAATCATGCCTTCGCCGGAGAAGAAGGTATTGAATATTCCCTGGGCCTGGGAAAAGGGCGCCAGGGTTCCGATCAGCGCCAGCAAGGGATAGAGCAGGTTTTTGCGCAATCGATTCATGAAAAGGGCCTCTTAACCGGGGTGATTTGCCTTCAAAGAGTAAGTCCGGGCCAAGCCCCCGCCAAGTCGGCGGTTCAGGCGGGTATGCCCCCGCGCAGGCGCGGTCCCAGGACATTCGCCAAGGGCAAGGGCAATTTCGACCATATCCCCACCATCATTTCCCATTTGGCGGATTTGACATGCTTGATTTCCGGGGCCAAGTTCCCGTCCGCGTCGAATTGATACCAAGGCAAGGCGGCTTCTTTCGCCAGCCATTGCAATTTGAATTTATGGGTGCCTTCGCCGAGCGTGCTGCGGCCGAAATCCACGGTCGACATTCCCGCTTCGAAAGCATGGCGGATGGCGTGGTTGTATATGGCGTTGTTGGGGCAATGCACGCGGGCCGAACGCAAGGTGCTGGCCCAGGGTATGGCCAAGCCATTCCGCCAAGGAATGCGCACCAGGCCGCCGAGACAAGAGCCCTCGCGCATGGCCAAGGCGATTTCGCATTCGGGAATATGCTTGAGGATGGCGCGGAAAAAATCGCGGCTATGCACGGGCGATCCCAAATCGCGCATATTCTCGCAAAAGATGGGATAGAAGGCCTCCAAGGCGTCTTCCCGCCCGACCTTTACGGTAACGCCGTTCTTTTCGGCTTTGCGGACTTGGTTGCGCACCTTGGCGTCCAAGGATTTCCACCAGGCCTCATAGGTATTCCCGCGCAAATCCAGCATCAGGCTGACCTTGCTGTTTTTCTGGTCGGGAAGAACGGGCAAGGGCGACTGGCAGCGCAATTCCAAGGCGCTGCCGTTCCGCCGGGCCTCACGCTTCAAGCCCTGGATCAAGATCTCCAAGGCCTCCTCGTCGTCGGCCAGCGGGCCGCCATAATCCAGGTAAGGCAGGGCGACCGCGACCTTTCCTGAAATCGGGCCTTGAAAAAAAACCAATAGGGCCGCGCCCCGGCATTTTCCCGAGGCGTCCATTACGCCATAGGCTTTCAACTCACGCCGATAAGCTTCCCCAATGACCTGGAACCAACCCGGATGATGGCAAAAGGTGGCCGCCTCGTGATTGCGCCAGTATTCGCCGACGGCTGGGATACGGTCTGCGGCGAATTCACCGAATTGGTAGGGCGAACCGGTCAATGAGCCGGCCCCTTGGATTTCCATTCCGGGCTCGGCTTTTCATAAAAGACCAGGTATTTGCGGCCAAGGAAATTCAAAATCAACCCCATGCCGCTGGCTATCAGCTTAGCTGTCATGATGGGAATCCCGATATAAATGAACCATTGGGTGCTCAGCGAATCGACCAATCCTAGCACGGCGACGACCGTCAAGTAAACCGCTATCTCCAGGAACTTATTCCACCGGGCCCGGCTGCGGAACAAAATGGCGACCGACAGCAAATAATTCACGCCCGCGGCGATGGCGAAAGCGATGAGCGCGGCTTGGAAAGCCCCCAGTCCCGCATGGAAAAGGCCGACGAATGCCGCCAGGTTGACCAAGGCCGAAAAGCCGCCGATAAGCACGTAAAAGAGGAATTGTATCGGCGCGGGCACCTTGGGCAGATTGTATTTCAGGATGCAATAAATGGCGCGGAAGCCGTCTTTCATGCCGATCTTTTTGCCTTCGGCATAGGTCCGTCCCGCATAGCTGATGCCCATTTCATAAATGCGCAAACGCTTCTGGGCTATTTTCGCCACCACTTCGGGCTCGAAGCCGAAACGCTTCTCCACCAAATCCAAACCTTGGATCACGTCGCGCCGGAAAACCTTATAGCAGGTCTCCATATCGGTCAGATTCAGGTCGGTCAGCATATTGGAGAGAAAGGTGAGGAAGCGGTTGCCGAGCGAATGCCAGAAATACAGCACGCGGTGCGCTTCTCCGCTCACGAAGCGCGAGCCGATGACGACGTCGCCTTCGCCGGAGAGCAAAGGGCCCAGCAATTTTTTCAATTCCAAAGGGTTGTATTCCAAATCCGCGTCCTGGATGGCGACGTAGTCGCCCGTGGCATGACGGAAACCCGTATGCAAGGCGGCGCCTTTGCCGGCGTTGACGGCATGATTCAGGACCTTGATGTCGTATTCGGGCTTCGAGGCCGCGTAGGCTTCCGCTATGCTTTGGCTTCGGTCCTTGGAGCAATCGTTGACGATGAGGATTTCGAGCTTCAGCTCCGGGCTTTGCAATTCGATCACCCGGTCGAGGCAGACCGTCAGCGTCGCTTCCTCGTTGTAGCAGGGAATCACTACGGTCAGGGTACAATCAGATCGAATAACCACGGGGACTCCTCTGTCATGGGATAAAGCTACTCTGCCCGGTTTGAATCCCCCAGACGAAACCCCCGGGGAATATCTACTTAGATTTGGCCGCGTAAGCGCCGAACCCTAATTCGCGTGAGGAAGCATTGAAGGCCATACCTGGCGATACCGCGACGGCGTCGCCGAAATCAAAACGGTATCTTCGGGGTCTGGCGGTTTGCGTGGGGATATTCGGTCTCCTGACCATGGTCCGGTATGACCGGTATTTCGGTCATGCCCTCAACGGTTGGGACGCGCAATTCTATTACGCCCAATCGCGCGCGCTGTTTTTCGGGCATACCTTCGACATCACCTCTTACTTGCGCGAGACACCCTGGACGCCGCCCTTCCAACATCCCGGCGAGGCGCCCTTCAGCGCGGTTCCGCGCAATCAACGGGGCGAATTGCAAAGCAAATACCCCTTGGGATTGCCCCTGGTGGAAACGATATTCCTGGGATTGGCCCATGGCGCCCGTTTAACCCTGCACGCCTGCGGCGTCCGTTTCTCGGATCCCCCGGGCCTGTCGGAATTCGAAATCGGATGCGTTGCCCTCGGGCTTTTTTCCTTGACCTTCATCGCGCTCATGCGGCTGGGAGCGCTTTGCTTCGGGGAATACCCCTCGCCGGCGAGAACGGTATTGGCCGTCCTTGGCGCTTACTTCGGCACCACGCTTTACTTTTACTCCGCAGCCTTTCCTTTCATGAGCCATGGGCTGGGCTTCGCGGCTTCGGTGTTTTGGATAGCCGAATTGAAGTCGCTGCCGGAGCGCAGGGGATTCAACCTGGCCTATATCCGCTTGGGTTTCCTGGCCGCCTTGATTTTCCTCATCCGCCCGCAGCAAATCTTGTTGCCGCTTTTTTCCCTGCCCTTCTTATGGAAGCCCATGCTCCGCCGTCCGGGACTTTGGCTCCCCGGAGCGGTGATCGGTTTCTTGGCGTCATTGGGAGCGGTCGCGTTAACGCTCGCGTATAATAAGCACCAATTCGGAGTCTATACCTTGAATAGCTATGGCCAGCGGGGAGAAGGTTTCGACTTCTTCCACCCGCAACTGGGCTATGTGCTTTTCGGCGGGGAAAGAGGCTTGTTCTTTTACGCTCCCATTCTCTTTTTGGCCTTGCCCGGACTTATCGATAGCCTCAGGCGGGGGCGTTGTCCATGGCTTTGGCCGGCGATGGTGAACGGCGCTTGCCAGATCTACCTGGTCGCGTCCTGGTGGACGCCGAAACAAGGCGATTCTTTCGGCATGCGGATGTGGACGGAGAATGTTTTTCTGGTGGCCTTCGGCCTTTGCGCGGCGCCGCTTCCGGCCCGGAAATCCTGGAAATACGCTTTTTACGCGCTGGTCATGGCCTGCTGCGCCTGGACCGTTTACCGAACCTTCCATTACCTGGCCTGGACCTGAAGCATGCAGAAAACTCCCGTCGCTTCCTTCCGATCGGCTTGCGTGGATTTCACGATGTCCCCCTGGTTTCCGCGCCTGCTCATCTTGATAGGCTGCCTGCTGCGGGTCTATCCCTGCCTTTCCCACCGCTCCCTCTGGCTCGACGAAGCCTATTTGGCCCTGAATATCCTGCGGCGGGATTATGGCGGCCTGCTCGCGACGCTCGATTACAATCAAGCCGCCCCCATCGGTTTTCTATTCCTCACCAAGGGCGTGACCGGCCTATTGGGCATGAACGAGTTCGCGTTAAGACTGGTGCCCCTGATTTTCGGTTGCCTCTCCCTGCCTTTGTTTTTCGCACTGGCGCGAAGGCATTTGCCCTACCGCTTCGCCCTGGTCGCCCTTTTCCTCTATGCGTTCTCGGATCAAGTCATCCTTTACGCCAATGAATTCAAGCAATACTCATCGGACGCGGCCATCGCGATAGGCCTGCTTTACCTGACGCAAAGGCTGCATGAGGGGAAAATCTCCCGGCTTTCCGCCGGCCTGTTTTTATCCGCCGCCTCGCTCGGCATCCTTTTATCCCATCCCGCCGCCCTGGTTCTGGGAGGCCTGGGATTGGCCAAGCTTCTCAGCGAGCTGAAGTCCGGCCACCCAAAAGGCGCCTCGGCTTGGGCCGGGCTTTATGCCCTCACCGGCGCCTTATTCGTCGGGCTTTATCTCTCGGTCTATCGCGCCAATACCGATAACGATTTCCTGATCCGGTATTGGATTCATGGCTTCGTCCCTTTTCCGCCCCTGTCCTTCGCCGATTTGCAATGGTATGCCGTCTCGGCATTCGAGCTCTTCCGTTACCCGCTGGGTTTTTATTTCCAAGGGTTGGCCGCTTTTTTATTCCTCGTCGGCCTGATCGGGTGCTATCGCCGCGACCGGGAAACCTTTCTCGCCTTCGCCTGCGTATTCGCGCTGGTATTGCTCGCCTCCATGCTGAAAAAATTTCCCTTGGAAGGGCGCGTCGCCCTTTTCCTGGCTCCCTTCGGCGTCCTGGTGATAAGCCGGGGCCTAGCCTACCTCGCCTCTCTCCTCCCCGCGACGCCCAAATGGCCCTTGGGCATCCTCCTTGGCCTGCTCGCTTTGCATCCGCTTTATTTCTCCCTGGAAAACATTCTCTGGCCCAGGCAGGTGGAGGAGTTCCGTCCGGTATTGTCCGACCTGTCCCTGGCGCGCCGACCCGGGGAGCCCATTTACCTCTTCTCCGGAGCGGCCCCGTCCTTTCACTTCTATGCTTCCGAATACGGGTTGAACCGCGGCGAGTCCGTCGAAGGCTCGGACGATGAACACCATTGGCAGGACTACGATGCCGTCATCGGCAAGCTCAGGCAATCCGACAAGGCTTGGTTCCTATTCGGCCATTTCACTTTCGACAAAACCGCCGTCGCTTATTTCCGCCACCGTTTGGATCAAATCGGGGAGAGGGCCGAAACCTTCGAGGCGACGGGAGTGACGGCCTTCGCTTACCGTTTTCCCGCGCCGAAATGAATTTATCGCCCCGCTATTGGGTGAAAACCGCGGCCAATGCCGCCGCCTTCGCGCTCAGGCAGAAAATCCGGTGGCGCCGCGGCCGTCCCCGGTTAATCGGCGATGACCGTCCCGACGATTACGCGGAATGGCCCGGGGAAACCCGTGCGGAAGCCCATGCGCTCGCCGAAACCCTGATGGAGCGCTATGCCCTGGGGCCTTTCCGCTCCATCCTCTCGCGGGATCAATTCCGCAAAAACGTTTATCTGCTGGATGTCCTGGAAAAGGTTTGGCGACGGCTTCCCGCCCCTCCTCGGCCGGCCGCGTCGGAAAGCTTTTCCGCGCTCGATGTCGGCACGGCGGATTGGAATTATGTCTTCGCCTTGCATGCTTTTTTGAAAAAGCGCCTGTCGCCTTCCGACACCCCGGACGTGGCCGCCGGGCCGCCGGGCGAGTTTCGCCTCGCCGGTTTGGAAATCGATGGTTATGGCGTTTATTCCAACGGCTATTCCCGCTGCGATTACGCGCAAGCCTATGTCGCCGCGCTCGGCGATCCCGGCGTGAGCCTGCGTTTCGAGAATGCCCTGGAAGCGGATTCGCCGCCGCAGGATGTCCTCTTTTGCTTTTTCCCTTTCCTATTGCCGTATCAAATCCTGGATTGGGGGCTGCCCCTGAGACAATTGAAACCGGCGGAATTATTGCGGCGCCAGGCATCTTGGCTCAAGCCCGGCGGCCTCTGGCTGCTTTTCACGCATGCCGAGGAAGAGAGGGAGCCGATGAAGCGATATCTTAGCGCCATCCCCCAACTGGAATGGCTGGATCATGGACCGATCGAGTCCCGCCTGGATTTGCCGACGGGAGATTATTCCGAGAGGTGGTTTTGGCTTTTGCGGAAAGCCCCGCGGCCTTAAGCCCGCTTGGCCTTTTCGCGGACATTCCGCGCCTGGATCTCCATGCCGATGAAGGCGAATAAGGCCAGGGCGAAGGGTGCCAGGGTATAGATTAAGCGATACACCAATAGCACCCCCAGCACTTGCGGAGTCCCCAGTTTCCGGCCCAGGAAATACAGGGCGCTGGACTCGAAAATGCCGAGGCCTCCCGGCAAGGTAGAGACCAGCCCGAGAATCAAGGACACGACGAATACGCCTAAGACCCAGCCGAAACCGACTTCGTCGCCCGGTAAAAGCACCCAGAGCACCGCGGCCGAAGCCAGCCATTCCGCCGTCCCTAATAAAACCTGGCCCAAGCCCAGGCGAAAAGGCGGCACGCTGATATGGGCTTTTCCGAAAAAGGTCCGGCCCGGCCAACGGTAGCAAGCCAGCAGGTAGGCGAAAACGGCGGCCAAAAACAGGATGCCCATCATGCGCGGCGTGGGCAACCAGGTCGGCACACTCGGCGGCCAATGCATATGCCCGTAAAGGAGCGCCACCCCGCCCGCGGCCCCCAATCCTACCCAGAAGGTCAGCAAATTGAAGGCGGATACCCGCGCCGCGTCCAAAGCCGTCAGGCCGAGACGCGCGTAAAGGCGGATGCGCACCAATCCTCCGGTGACGGCGTTGAATCCCAGCGCGCTGCCCAGGGCGAAGGCGGTCGCGGCTATGGATCCGCTTTGACGGTAGGGCAGGGTTTTGCCGCCATAAACCAGGGCCAAGACATCGTAAAGCGACAAGACCCAATACGTGAGCAAGGTCCAGACCAAAGCCCAAACGACCCGATGGGCGGGGATATCGCGCATGGCCCGGGTCACGTCGGCGATACTGTGGACGGCCATTTCGTGACGGATGACAAAAAAAGCGAGCACGGCGAGAGCAGCGGGTATGAGCCCGCCAGCCAACCGCCAAAACAAGGGTTTGGGCTTTTCTTCGGGAATCATGGGCGGCACGCTTGGCCCGGAAAATTTTGGGGTATATTATTCAAAATAGAGAGGGGGATCCCTTGAAGAAGTCTCCGGGATGGCAATATCGGCCTCGTGGAATTTTCACCGCTGCCCACCGAAGCCTCTCCCATCCTCTTCCCCTGACGTCATTCCTGATACGGTTGGAATTGCAAAACGACGTCAAACCCTTGCGGGAAAACTCGGCCGGCCGCTCGCGGATGACCTATTGGGGCCTTGCCGTGCGACGCGCGTGGAAAGCCTTGCCTCACGCTTTTCCCGGCCTTCTGGCGCAGGAATTGACCTTGTATCCCATGTCCTTGAAAGGCGTCGTCCGTTTGGAAAGCGAAAGCAAGGGAGCGTCCTTAACCGAGGTGGTCAGGCATTTCAAAAAACAATGCCAGGAGCAATACCAACTGCAATGGGAGTTCCCGAGCGACGTTTGGACACCCGGGTTCACCGAAGAACCTTTGCATCCCGATGGATAAGGCCATGGCCGGGCTAAATGCCGGGAACCTTCATGGTCAGGCCCAGCGCGACAATGGCCGCCACGCAAAGCATCAGGGCGAAAACCGTCAGCATTTGGGGATTGCGGGCCACGGATAATTCTTTCTCGACCGAGGACTCCGGCTTCATCCACAGCGCCCTCACGATGCGGAAGTAGTAGAAGAAGGACACCATGCCCATGGCCAGGGAAAGCACGAGCACGGCGATGGCCGCCGTCCCGAACAAGGCTCCCGGCCGGAAATACTCGAGAGCTACGCCGAACTTCGCCGCAAACCCGGCGGTCAGGGGAATACCGGCATAACTCAACATGACCAGAGTGAACAAGGTGGCCAAAAACGGATGCTCGCGGCCGATGCCCCATAAATCCGAAATCTCGTCCACATCCTCTTTCACCGTCCCTAAGGCCATGAGCGCCGCCAAGGCGCCCAAGGTCGTGAAACCGTAAGCGGCCAAATACAATAGGATGGCATCTCCCCCGCCGGTGACGAAAGCCAGCAATAAGAAACCGGCGTTCACCACCGCGCTATAGGCGAATAGGCGTTTGACCTTGGTCTGGGATATGGCCTGCAAATTGCCGATGACCGCGCAACAGGCCGCGCCCAGCAGCAAGACCGGCCGCCAGGTTTCATAAAGCGGTTGGAATGGCCCCCATAAGAGCATGCCCAATAAGGCGAAAACCGCGATCTTGGCGGGACTGCTGATAAAGGCCAAGGAGGCGTAATTGCTGCCCAGGTAAACCTCGGGAAGCCAGCTATGGAAAGGGGCGACGCCCAGCTTGAAAAACAAGGAGGCGATGAAAAGGGCGAGGGAAACCTTGGCGAGGCCGATATCGGCGCTTCGGCCCTCGGTGACCGCTCCGGCGAGTGCTTCGTGAATGGCGTCGAGGCGGATTTCACCGGTGGCCCCGTAGAGAAAAGCGATGGCCAATAAAAACAAGGCCGAAGCGAAAACGCCTAAGACCAGGTATTTCATGCCGGCTTCATTGGCCCTGGCGTCGCGGTGATTGAATCCCGCCAGGACATAGGCCGGAACCGACACCAATTCGAAGGCGATGAAAAGGGTGGCCAAATCGCCGGCCAAGGCCAAATGTTCGATGCCCATGGCCATGGCCAAAACCACCATGCGCCACTCGGCCCCGTTCACCTTGATCTTGTGCAGGTATTCCTCGGAGAGGATGACGGCGACCAGGCACAAGGCCAAACCCAAATAGGCCAGCACGCGGCCGACCGAGGTGATGCGGATGGATTCGCCGAAGAAATTCATCCCCGGTTGCAGCTTGGTCCACAGAATCATGGCCGTGCCGGAGAGGCCGGCGATGGCGAAGACATTGGTCAGCCTTTCATTCGCCGGAAGCCGGAAAGAAGCCGCCACCAGGATGGCGGCGAAGGCCAGGAGTAAGGGCAATTGACTGAGCAGATAGGCGTTCACGTTGACTCTTCTTATGGTTTTAAGGCAAACCAGCGGGACCGAAGCCCGACAGCCCGATGGCCACCAGGGATTTTTCGATGGGCGTTATCAGCAGCATGGGGTAAAGACCCAGGATAAGCCAGAGTCCGACCAGGATGACGCCCAGGCCCGCCTCCGACAAGCTTAAATCCGCCGCCTGCACATAACCGGGTTTACCGACGCCGGGCTGTTTTCCCAGGAAGGCCTTGTGAAAGGCGCGAACCAGGGCCGCGGCCCCTATCAGAGCTCCGGTGGCCGCCAAAAAGGTCAGCCAGGGCTGGCTCTTGAAAGCGGTGAAATACACCAGGATTTCGCCGGCGAAATTGCTCAATCCCGGCAAGGAAGCCGAAGCGAAAATACCGACCAGCAGCAAGGCCGCCAGCCGCCGCTGGCCCAGGCGCAAGCCCGAAAGCAAGGCGATGTCCGGGCTTTCCTGCGAGCGCATGATGCGGGCGTCCAGGGCGAAGAGCAAGGCCATGATGAGGCCGTGATTGAAGACTTGCAATAGGGCGCCGGTATAGCCGGTACTGGTGACGATGCCGGCTTTGACGGCGGCGAATATCCCCAGCGCCAACAGGCTTAAATGCGACAGGGAACTGTAAACCAGGATGTCGACGAGCCTTTCCTGGGCCAGGCAAAGCAAGGCGCCGTAAACCACGCCGGCCACGGCCCAAATCTGCAGCCAGGCCCCATAGCGATAGCACTGTTCGGGAAACCCTTGCGCCAGCACGAAGATCAAGCCGAAAGCCCCCATTTTCGACATCACCGCCGACAGCATGGCCCTGCAGGCGGGGGGAGAAACGCTATAGGTGTCCCGGAGCCAACCGTGCAGGCCGAGCATCGGCAATTTTACGGCTATACCCAGCAGAAACCCCAGAAAGACCCAACCCTGGGTGGCCGGGGACAAATCGGCGACGGCTTCCGCCAAATGCCTGAGCCCGGGGTCTTGCCCGTCGCGCGCGCAGACGACGGCGATGGAAACCAGCATGGGCAAGCTGCCCGCCAAGGTGATGATGACGAAGCGCATCAAGGTCGCGTAAACCGAACCGGCGTAAAAACTCGGACGCCCGTACATGCCTATCCAGAAGTAAGCGCCGATGAGGGCCGTCTCCCAGAACAGATAAAAGAGAATGAGACTGTCGCTGAGGAATAAGCCGGCCAGGCTGCCCGAGAGCAAATGCGCCGAAATGGCGTAAGCGCGTCCATAGCGCCCTTCCTTGTCGCGCAATAAGGTGAAGATGATGATCTGCGCCAAACCCAGCAGCAGCAAGAACACCGCGTTGCTTCCGTTCAGCACCAGGCGCGGCACGAAATCGAGGCTGCCTCCCGCCAAGGCGATATGCGAGCCTTCCAATACCAGGCCGTCGCGGGTCGTCAAGCCGAGATAGGCGGCCCAGGCGGTGAATAGGCCCCAAGCGCAGGCGATGCCATAATGCACCAGGCCTTGCAACTTGGCGTCCGAGGGCAAGAAGGCATGCACGAGCATGGCCAAAAACGGCAAGAGCACGATGGCGAATAGCATGTCGCTGGGTACGGCTAACACTTAAAACCTTTCCTTCAGCCTTTGAAAAGCACCAAGCCGAAAAGCACCCCGAAGATGAGTATGCCCAGGGCGTATTGGTGGGCCTTGCCGGTTTGCAGGCGCCGGAGGCTCCACGAAAGCCCTTCGGCCACCAAGCCGGCCATCCCTAAAAGGCCCATGAATATCGACTCGAAAAGAAGCCGCGCCACCCAGGCTATGCCCTTGAGCGGGGAGGTGATGATCATGGCGTATAAGTCGTCGAAATACCAAAGGCGGGCCAAGGGGCCGGCATTGCCCAGGGTAAACCTGGCGGTTACCGCCTGCAAAGCCTGTCTTCGGCGGCCCGATCGGAAAGCGAGGAAAATCGCCGCGAAGATGGCGAGATTGAGCAGGATGACCGGAACCAGGGAGGCCACGGTCGGCGCTTCGTGGGGATGCTTGCCATTGGTCAAAAGGGAATAGAAGCCGCCATGTCCGCCGAAGGTCGGCAAGGCGCTGAAGAAACCGAAAATCGGGGCGGCCACCATGAGGATGAGCAGGACTCCGCGTATGCTCCAACTGGTTTCCTTGACTTCGCCGTGATGGTGATCGGCATGCTTATCCGAGTGGGCATAAGCCGGATCGGGATCGCCGGCCAAAAACCCGTACATGCGCGCGAAATAAACCGCCGACAGCAATTCCACCGCCAGCACCGCGTAATGGATGGTCTTGCCGGAAAGCGCCATGCCGAAACCGGTATAGCTTCCTTCTTCGATGCCGAAAAGCACGGCTTCCTTGGTGAAGAAACCCGCCGACAGGTAAGGGATGAGGCCGGCGCCTCCCACGATGCCGATGATGAAGGCCAGGTTGGTGATGGGCAAGGTCTTGAGCGATCCGGTGAGGCGGCGCACGTCCTGTTCATGGTGGGCGGCCATGATGACCGAACCGGCGGCCAAAAAGAGCAGGGCCTTGAAAAAGGCATGGCCGAACAGATGCAGCATGGCCGCGTCGCTGGCGCCCGCGGACAGAGCCAGGAACATCAGGGCCAAATTGCTGAGGGTCGAATAGGCCAAAATCTTTTTGACGTCGGTCTGGACGCAGGCCAAGGTCGCTCCGACCACCAAGGTCACCAGGCCGCAAAGCAATAAGACGGTTCTCGCCTCGGGCGAGGCGGCATACAGCCAATCGAGGCGCATGATGAGGTAAATCCCGGCCGTGACCATGGTGGCGGCATGGATGAGGGCCGAAACCGGCGTGGGTCCCGCCATGGCGTCGGGAAGCCAGATATGCAAGGGAGCCTGGGCCGATTTGGCGAAGGCGCCGCCCAATAGCAAAAGCGCGGCCGCCTTGGTCGCCCAGGGATAAAGCCCGGTGAATTCCGCGCCGTGGGCCGAGAGCTGGGACAGGGAGATGGTGCCGAAATTCACGAAGAGGGTGAAGACGCCGAGCAAGAAGAAAATATCGCCGATGCGATTGACGAAAAAGGCGCGGAAGGCCGCCAGGGGCACGCCGTCTTGTTCCCAATAATGCCCGACCAGGAGATAGGAACAAAGCCCCACGCCTTCCCAGCCCAGGAAAATGAGCACGAGATTGTCGGCCAAAACCAAGACCAGCATGGAGGCGACGAAAAGATTCAGGCTGGCGAAAAACCGGTGCTGCTCCTGATCGTGGCGCATATAGCCCACGGAGTAGAGGGTAATCAAGGTCCCGAATCCCGAAACCAATAGCACCATGCACAAGGCCACCGAATCGAGCCTAAAAGCCAGACCCGCCTGGAATCCATCGGTTTTGATCCAGGAACCCAGATCGAGAAGGATGGGGGCTCCGTCGCCCAATACCCCCGCCGATAAAAAGCCCAGTCCCAAGGCGAAAGAAGCCGCGGCCGCCAAGGTTGCGGCCAGTCCCAGGGCATTGTACGGCAACCGTCTGCCGAATAAGCCCAATAGCGCGGCCATGGCGGCGGGAATGGCGGGCAAAGCCAGGAGCAGGGCGGGAGCCATTAGGAATTCTCCCCGAGCCGGCTGATTCTTTCGCGGGAAATGTCTCCGAAATTCCGGAAAATCACCAAGACCATGGCCAGGCCGACGGCCGCTTCAACCGCCGCCACGCCGATGGAAAGCATATAGAGATAGTGGCTGGCCTCGGTTGCGCCCCAGCGGAAAAAATTGAAGGAAATGAGGGTCAAATTCACACCGTTCAAAATGACCTCCACCGAAAGCAAAATCATGATCAAGCTGCGGCGGTGAAAGAGCCCATAGCTGCCGATGAGGACCAGAAGCAAAGCCAAAACCAGACAATTGGGCAAGGTGAATAGGGTGGTAGGCGGGATATTCATGGAGCGCTTGGCCGGGCCTCTCTGAAATTCAATTCGGTTCTCGGGAATCGACGCCGGTTTTACGCCGGGTAAAATTCAGGGCGGCGATGATGCCCACCAGAATCAGGAATGAAATCAACTCGAAAGACACCGTGAAGGGATTCCGGGTCGGATCCAGAAACATCATTTCACCGATATTTTTCAAACTGCCGAAGTCGGGCTTGATCGGCTGGCCCACGCCGACGCCGCTTGCCAGGTGGTGAATCGCGGGCAAGCATACGGCACCGACGGCGATGAGCATGCCCAAAATGAGCAAGGCGCTGCGCAGGGAAGGCGGATTGCGGCCCCCGGGGGCTAAAGGCCCGTCTTCGGGCAATTCCCCGCCATTGGGAGCGGGATTAATCATCATGATGACGAAGGTGAAAAGCATCATGATGGCACCGGCATAGACCAGGATTTGCAAAACCCCGACGAAGGAGGCCCGCATCAGCACATAGATGAGGCTGGTCGGCAAAAAGCTCAGAATGAGGGTCAGGGTGGCCCGCACCGGATTGCGCAAGGTCACCACGGCCAGGGATGCCAACAGGATGAGCCCCGCGCAAATAGCGAAAATCAGGTCGGTCGCGAATGGATAGGCCGTCAGATTGGGGGAAGTCACCAAGGGTATCCCGGAAGGATTCAGAGTCGGGGGAAATTCCCCTACTTAGCTGAATTTTCGAGCGCCAATAGGTAGAAAGAGAGGGGGCAGGTCGCAAAGCCCAAACCCGGGGGGTAGTTACGGTTTTTTGGAAAACAAATAGCCGGCGGCATGGTCGGCTTATTTTGGCGGGTCCCCGGGGGATTCGGGAACCTGGGACAATATAGCCTCGGCGATTATTCCCGCTCCCGCCAAGCTCATGTGGTCGTCGTCGAAGTAGAGCGCCTGGCCCTCCTTCACCGCCGGGCAATAATCCCGGCCGCAGAAAAGGTCGAAGGGCTTGATGGCATGCATTTGGGGCCCATAAGGCAAGCCGTCGAGCTTGGCCAGGATAAAGGCATTCCGGCGCCGGTAATAATCCGAAGTCGACGATTTTTCGAGATCGATCTTGGTTTGCGACCCGAAAACGGTTTTCGGATGGACGGCCTGGTGGATATCGAGGGGCAATTCGGGTACGGGATAAATGACGTAAACGGTTTTGCCGGTCTCTTTTAGACGGCGCAGAATGGCGGCGAAGTCGCGCCAGTAAATATCGCGCGGATCTTCCTTCATTCCGGCCAGATAAGCGGCGGTGAATTGCCGCCGGGGATCCTTGTGCGGCAGCCGCGGAAAATCGGCGAGTTGATCGCCATAGAAAAAGGCGCTGTAACGAAACCCGACGACCACGTTTTCGATTTCCGGATGTGACTCCAGGTAAGCCAGCGACTCGTTTATCCAATCCTTGCAGCCGGGGTCCTTGACTTCCATGGTCAGGGCGGGAGGACAACCGTGAAAGCTCAATTGCACCAGGGCCCGCCCGCTGGGCCGCAACCGCAGGGCCAAGGCATAAGCCAATTCAATGGTATGGCTGTCGCCGAAGGTCGCCCACTCCGCCTTGTCTCCGAAATACCGGCAGGCGTCGCGCGGCTTTAAATACCGGGCGCCCCGGGTGGAGCAGGAATCCCGCAAAGGGCTGGAAAGCATGCTCCCGGAATAGTCGTCCGCCTGAAAGCGGCCCGGAAAGCCGTGGAACAGATACCCGGCGGCGGCGATGCCGTTCATGATCAGGATGGAGGCCAGGGCATAGCCGAAAATCGCGGCGCGGCTGAAAGCGTTTTTCGCGCGGAAGGGCTTTTCCACCCACTTCCAACTGAGCAAGGAAAGCAAAAAGACCGCGGCGATGGCCAGCCAAAAAAAACGCGGTTCCGGCTCGCCCACCGAGGTCAGGCGTAAAAAGGCGAAGAGGGGCTGATGCCATAAATACATCGAGTAAGAGATCCCCCCGATAAAGACCATGACGGGAGCGGAAAGCAGGCGTCCGGCCAGGGTGGAAGCATTGCCGAAAAGGATGAAGAGGCAAGTGCCTAATACCGGCACCAAGGTGTGAAGGCCTGGATAAGGCGTATCCTTGTCCATCCAGGCGACGGAAAAAGCGATGAGCCCGAGGCCGAGCAGCCCCAGCCCTTCCCGGACTTTGGCGCCGCGAAGGAAGGAAAACCCGAGGGTGCTTCCGGCTACCAGGGAGCCGGCGAATAATTCCCAGGCGCGGCTGAAGAGCAAGTAGAAATTGGCGTCCCAGGATTGCCGGGCGATAAGAACCAGGCACCAGGCAAACGAAGCCAGCGACAAAAGGCCTATGCAGAGGAAGACGGTCTTTTTCCCGAATCGCCACAGCCAGGAAACGAGCAAAGGGAAAAACAGGTAATACTGTTCCTCGACCGCCAGGCTCCAGGTATGGAGCAAGGGCTTTTGCTCGGAAGCGGTGGAGAAATAGCCATTGGTGAGCCAGTAGAAAATATTGGAGGAAAAAAGCGCCACCGACGCCAAGCTTTGGCTGTAGGCTTGCAATAGATCGGAAGGCAAAAAGATATAGGCGGCCAAGGTCGATACCGCCAGGACGGTGATCAAGGCGGGTAAAATCCGCCTCGCGCGCCTTTCGTAAAACCGCCAAATCGAAAAGTTCCCGGCCTGGCATTCCTGCATGAGGATGGAGGTGATCAAATAGCCGCTGATGACGAAAAAAACGTCGACCCCGACATAGCCTCCCCCGAATCCGCGCCAACCCGCATGAAAAAAAACGACGGGTAAAACGGCGACGGCCCGCAGGCCGTCAATCTCGGGTCGGTATTGCATGGCGATGGGGATCCCTATCCGTCGGGAACTTTATCATTTTCCCGGCGCCGGTACCATCCCCTTCACCGGGGAATGGGCTTCAGGCCAACCCGAAAAGCAGGGCTTCGGTCGGGGCCAGGGCCTTTAGCCTTATTTCCCGCGCCGAACGGATGGCCGCGCCGTCGCTTGAAAGCAAGACGGCCCGCTCTTCCGCCTCGCCGACGGCTACGACTTCGGCTTCACCCCCGGCCAATTGCAAGTAGGCGTTGCTCTCCCCCGCCGGTAGCTTCAGAGTTACCTCTTCGCCGGCCTTCAGGAAAGTCCGCCACAAGTGGGCGTCTTGTGCCATGTCGAGCGATCCCTCCTCTCCGTCGGGCGAGACCAGGACCTGCCACCGGCCTTGCGCGGGCGCGGGGTCGAAGCGGCGATCCTCATAGGCGGGCGCGAGGCCGTTCTTCTTGGGCAAAAGCCAAATCTGGAAGAGATGCAAGGGCTTCTCGGCGTCCGGATTGAATTCGCTATGGCGAATGCCGGTACCCGCGCGCATGCGCTGAACGGTATCCCGCTTCAGGATGCCGCCATTGCCGAGAGAATCGCGATGCTCCAGCGAACCCGAGAGGACATAGGTGATGATTTCCATGTCCTTGTGGCCATGGGTACCGAAACCCTGGGCCGGGGCCACGATGTCCTCGTTGATGACGCGCAAGGACTGAAACCCCATGTAATCGGGATGGTAATAGGACGCGAAACTGAAACTGTGCCAGGTTTTAAGCCAACCGTGGTCGAAAGCCCCTCTTTGGTCGGCTTTTCTAATCCGGATCATATGGACCCCCGCCTCAAAAGACTGATGTGATCTTATTTATTCGTTACAACGACAATATATCCCCTAAGGACCCCGAAGTCAAGCCCCCCCCTTTCGGGGCTAGAGCCGGTCTTCATCTCTCCTTGCCGGCCACGACCCGCAAAAGGAGCTTGGAGGCCCGATTTAGTCCTTGGTTTCTTTCAGGGCCTGGCGGATCTTGGCCAGGTTGCCGATAATGGTCTCCATGGCGGCGCGATCGAGGTGGCCCAATTGCCGCTGATGGAGATCTTGCAAAGGCTGATCGATTTTCTCGAGCACGGCCGCGCCGGGCGGGGTGATGCGTGCGACGATGATGCGCCGGTCGGCCGCCGCCCTTTCCCTCGCCACCAGGTTTCGCTTTTCCAAGCGATCGAGAAGCCGGGTAATGTCGGGATCGCGGGTGACCATGCGCACGCCGACTTCGCCGCAGGGCAGTCCTTGTTCGCCCGCCCCCCGCAGGATGCGCAAAACATTGTATTGCGCCGAGGAAAGGTCATACTCCTTCAGCAAATCCGCCACCGCCCGGCCGAGCAAGTCGACGGTGCGCACCAGGCTGAGGAATAACTCCTCTTCCAGGTGGGAAAACGGTTTGCTTTGTTTCAATTCAACCTGAAGTTTGGACGACATAGCCACTCAATTCAAAACCTCGATAATACCTACTGCACCGGCGTTTTCAGAGCTTTTTTGATCTCTTTCAACCGTCCCGCTTCCGCCATCACCTTATAATCCGGATCCAAGGGAAAGCAGCCCGACACCATGCCATTGCGAGGCGCGGTGGTGCAATCCGAAAAGGTACGGCAAATCATCCGACCTTCCAATTTTCCCTGTTCGAGCGCATCCGCGCAGAGGGTGGGGTAGCTGAGCATCATGCGGCCCAGGCCGACCGCGTCCATCCAATCTTCCCGGACCAGGGCCTGGCCGACATGGGCCGTGAATTCCTGCAAATAGGTCAGACCCGATCCGATTAACGGCAAGCCGGGGACAGCCGCTTTCAAGATTTTAACGACCTCGGCTTGGCGGGCGACTCCCACCAGGGGATCCTCGGGAGGCTGGTACCCGTCCGAGGGCGGATAAAGGGCCGGCCTTTGGATATGGGGATTGTAATAGGGCGAACCGCAGGAGATATTCACGATGGCCACTCCCCACTCCTGCAAAAGTTTCAGGTAAGCGATGGGTTCGGTGAGATCATAGGCCTTGGGATTGCGCCGGTCGATGCCGAAGCCATAAGGGTATAAGCCCGCGCCGTTATATTCCTCGGGTATGCCTCGTCCCGCGTCGGGACCGGGCTTATAGGGCAGGATGTCGAAGGCCGAGAGACGGACGCCGACGATGAGGCCGGGCGCGGCCTGGCGAATGCCCTCGATGACTTCGCGCGCGAAGCGCGAGCGGGCTTCCAGGGTTTCGCCGCCATAGGGGCCGGGGCGGGTGAAACCACCCAGGAGTTCGTGCCCGAAATAGCCATGGCATTGCTTGAAATCGACGAAATGGGCGCCGCTTTGCTGGGCCAGCACGGCGGCGGCCACGAAGGCGTCGCGCAAGCGGCGCAAGTCGTCGTCGCTGGCTATGGGCGCATCGGACGGTACCTGGTAACGCCTTTCCAGGATGGAATGGCGATGGGCGAGCAGGGGCTCCAATAAATCCCGGCGGTTGGGGCGGCTGAAGCGACCCGAATGGGTTAACTGATAGCCCCAGAATAAGTCGTCGGCCGTCCCGAATCTTTCGGCGTGGGCGGCCACGGCGCGATGGGCGGCATCGCGGATGGCTCCGGCGTTTTCAGAACTCAATACCAATTGCGCGGGATTGGCGCGGCCATCATGGCGAACGGCCATGGCTTCGAAGCCCCAGATGATTTTCGCCCCCGATAGGGCGAATCGCTGCCAACGCCGCTCCAAGGCCGGAGTCGGCTTGCCGTCCTCGGTCGCGTCCCAACCCTCCATGGGATGGACGGCCCAGCGATTTCCCGCCTGGAAACCGCCAATTTTCAAAGGCTTGGCCAAAGGAGATTCCGGCGCCTTTTGAATCTGGTCATCGACAGGCAGGGAAATCCCCAAATCGGCCAAGCGTTGGCGCAGCCCCTCCGGAGACTTGAGCATGGGGATTTTTTTGAACTCCATAATTTTCTCCGACAAGAAATTACTGGCGAAAATATATGACATGCGTAAATTAAATGCTGAGGAAAATTCGTGGTCGATCAAATCCAGCCTGAAATCCAAATACAACCCAAGGCTCGCAGGAATCCGAATTCCTTGCGGATCCGCGAAGCGAAAGCGTGGCTGCGCCACCTTCCTTTGCGTTTCCCTTTTCGCTTCGGCAAAGCTTGGATGACCGAGTTGCCGGTGGCCACCCTCCGGCTGGAAGTCGAAGGCGCCGGCGGCCAACTCGGGGTGGGATGGGCTGCGTCCGGGTTGCCGCCGATGTGGTTTGACAAACGCGATGGCCGTTCGCTGCCGGAAAACGTCTCCGATTTGCTGCTTTCCATCCGGGAAGCGGCGCAAGCAAGCCTGAACGCGGGTTGGGATAGTCCCTTTGACCTGCACCGAAACCTGCAAACCGCCACCCGCTCTTCCCTGGCCGGGAGGCCCGATCCCATGCCCCCCTTGGCGGCGGGGTTCGGGCCGGCCTTGTGCGAGGCCGCCATGGTCGACGCCGTCTGCCGGCGTCACGGCCAGCCCCTGCACCAGGTTTTGAAACGCGACCTCCTGGGCTTGGGTTCCGCCCCAACCGAATGGCCCGCCCAGCCCTCGCCCCGCATGGCTTTGCGGCATACGGTGGGCATGGCCGATCCCCTGCGGGACGAGGACATGGCCGGAGTGGCGCGCTGCAATGACGGTTTGCCGCAAACCCTGACCGAGGTGATACGCCATTACGGGCCGAAGTATTTCAAAATCAAAATCGGGGGCGGCGACGAGGCGACGGTCAAGCGCCTAATAGCGCTGTCGGCTTGCCTCGGATCGGAAGCGGGCGATTACCGCCTCACCCTCGACGGCAATGAACAATGGGATGACCTCGGCGGCTTCCTTAACCTGTGGGAGAGGTTGGAAGGCGAGCCGGCCTTGGAAGACTTCCTGAAGCGAATCCTTTATGTCGAGCAGCCCGTCAGGCGCGAGCGCTCGCTCGCCGCCGGGGACGAAGGCGTCATGGCGAAACTGAAGGCGAAAATCCCCTTGCTCATCGACGAAAGCGACGGCGAGGCCGGCGTCGCCGAAGCCGCTTTCGAGCTCGGTTATGCGGGGGTTTCCGTGAAATTGTGCAAGGGCCTATTCCGCGCCTTGCATCATTTCCGCCTGGTCGCCGAACTGCGCCGCCAGGGCCGTACCGCCTTTCTCTCCAGCGAGGACTTGACCGCCGTCCCGGCCCTGCCTCTGCAGCAGGACCTGGGCCTGGCCGCGGCCCTGGGTTTGACCCATACCGAGCGCAATGGCCATCATTTCGCGCGCGGCGGCCTTTACCTGACCCCACGCGAAGCCGAGGATGCCCTGAGGGTCTTTCCCTCCCTTTATGGCCGGGGGCCCGAAAACGAACCGGCTTTGAAAGTCGATGGAGGCGCCATCGATCTCACCCAGGTCAATGCCCACGGTTTCGGCGGACCGGTTTTACCCGACACCCATCACCAATCCACCCTGTTCTCCCTGTCGACTTAAGACTCGGAAAAGACCGGGAAATCAGGAGAGCCCATGACACTCAAAACCGGCGTGGAAAACAGGAATGTCCAGGGCGTGGGAGCCGCGTCCAAGGCCGCCGATACCGGTCGCTACCTCGCCTTGATGGCGGCGGTTCTGGGGTGGATGTTCGACGGTTTGGAAATGGGGCTTTTTCCCCTGGTGGCCCGCCCCGCCCTATTGGAATTGCTGGGCCAAAACGCCCAGCAGCACATGGGCACGTGGATATCGGCCATCATCGCCGTTTTTCTCGTGGGCGCTTCTTTCGGAGGTTTCGTTTTCGGCGCTTTGGGCGACAGGATAGGACGCACCAAGGCCATGGTCTGGAGCGTGCTCGCCTATTCGATTTTCTCCGGCGCTTGCGCCTTCGTGCATTCACCCGAGCAAATGCTCGTCCTTCGGTTCTTGGCGGCCCTTGGAATGGGCGGCGAATGGGCGCTGGGCGTCGCCCTGGTCATGGAAATATGGCCGGCGAAGTCGCGTCCCCTGCTGGCCGGCATCATCGGCGCCTCGGCCAATGCCGGCTTTCTGCTGATAGCCTTGATGTCCCTGGCCTTGACCTCGGTCATCGGCTTTCTCAGCGTGCTCTTGGGGGTTTTGCTCCCCACTTCGGCGATGGAGGCCTTATTGGCCAATGGCGCCTGGCGCATGCTCATGCTCTTGGGCGCCATGCCGGCCCTGCTCACTTTTTTCATCCGGTTATGGGTTCCCGAATCCCCGAAATGGAAAGAGGTGAGCGAAAAAAATCCCCCGGCCTGGGGTGAGGTCTTTCGGCTGGGCGGCTGGAAAAAAGTCCTGATCGGCGCTTCCCTGGGTTCGATTGTCTTGATGGGCACTTGGGGTTCGATACAGTGGATACCGTCCTGGGCGCATAAGCTTTCCAACGGCGCTCCCGGCGTGCGCGAATGGGTGCAAATCGCCTCGGCCATCGGCGCCATTCTCGGCAATCTCTTCGCCGCCTGGCTGGCGGAAAAAATCGCCCGGCGCCCGGCTTTCTTTTTCCTGAGCCTGGCCTCCCTGATCACTTGCGCCATCCTCTTCCGGTCCGATCTTCATTACGGCACGGCCTTCCTGGTCTGGACCTTCATCGTGGGAGGTTTGACGGCGAGCTTTTTCGGCTGGTTGCCCCTTTATTTACCCGAGCTATTCCCCACCCGCGTGCGCGCGGCGGGAACCGGCATCGCCTTCAATGCCGGCCGCATCCTGGCCGCCGGCGGCGCCCTTATCAGCGGAGCCCTGCTCAACCGTTTCCATGAAGACTATGCCCGCATGCTCTCGGTCATCAGCCTTGTTTACGTCCTAGGCCTCGTCGTCATTTGGTTCGCCCCGGAAACCAAGGGCAAACCGCTGCCGGAATAATCGGACATCACCTTGCACCCCAGGAGACGGTCATGACATCCGCCACTCCCAATGTCAAAGCCTCGGCACCGCCGATTTACGATTTCACCGTCTTGCGGCAATTGCGCAAGAACCAGGGGTTGACCATCACCGAATTGGCCACGGCCTCCGGCATATCCACCGCGGTCATATCGCGGTTGGAGCGCAACCAGGCCTTGCCTGAATTGGAGACCCTGGCCCGCCTGGCCCGGGCTTTCGGCATGACCGCCGCCGATTTGCTCGGCATGGCCGAGAGCCGCAGCCTCTTGCACGCCCAAAGCCAGCAATACACTTCGGGCGGGTTCCAGTTCACCAATGTGTCCTTTCCGAATGCCCAATGCTTCGTGGGTTCGGCTTTGGCGGGGGCCAAGATCAACCGTCCCGAAGTGCATCACAATGACCTGGAGATTTGCTGGGTCCTGCAAGGCACCTTGGAATTCACCTGCAACGGTCAAAAGCGCTTGCTCCGCGAAGGCGACGCCGTGGAATTCGACGCCGTGCAAAGCCATGAATACATGGCGATACAGGATTGCCGCATCGTCATCCTGCACATCCGCAAAGGACGCCACGCCTGATGCGCATCCTGGAAAACATCACCCCCTCGGACCTGTCACCGCGCATCGCGGAGATGTGGAAATTCTCGGCGACGAAAATCAAGAGCCTGGAAGAATCCTGCCCGCCCGGCACCGCTTCGCCGGTCTTTACCGTGGAAGGCCGCTATACCGCCCGCGGCTGGACGGAATGGACGCAAGGCTTCCAATACGGCGCCGCGCTCTTGCAATACGACGCCACGGGCGACCGGGATTTCCTGGAATTGGGACGCAGCCGGACTTTCGAGGTGATGGCCCCGCATGTCACCCATATCGGCGTCCACGATCACGGCTTCAACAATGTCAGCACCTACGGCGCGTTATGGCGGATGATAGGCGAAAAGCGTTTCGCCGCCGAGCGGGGCGAAACCGAAGCCTATGCCCTGGCGCTGAAATGCTCCGGCGCCGTCCAGGCGGCGCGTTGGACCAACATTCCCGCAGGCGGCTTCATCCACAGCTTCAACGGGCCGCATTCCCTTTTCGTCGATACCGTGCGATCGCTGCGGGCCCTGGCCATGAGCCACCAGCTCGGGCATGTGCTCATGGGGGAGCGGGACGCCCGGCACAGCCTCTTGCAGCGTCTCCTGCAGCATGCCCACGCCACCGCCCAATACAATGTCTATTACGGCGAGGGCCGCGATACCTGGGATACGCCGGGCCGGACCGCCCATGAAAGCCTCTTCGACGTCGTGGACGGGAGCTACCGGTGCCCGAGCACCCAGCAGGGGTATTCCCCTTTCTCGACCTGGACAAGAGGCTTGGCCTGGGCCATGCTCGGTTTCGCGGAATTATTGGAGTGGCTCGACACCTTGAGCGATGAAAGCCTTTCGCCCTATGGCGGCAGGGAGGCCTGCCTCGCTCCGCTGGAAAAAGCCGCGCAGGCGACATGCGCCTTTTATATCGACCGGGGAACGGCGCTCGACGGCATTCCTTATTGGGATACGGGCGCGCCCCGCCTCGCCGAGCTCGGCGAATGGCAAAAGCGGCCGGCCGAGCCCGCCAATGATTGCGAACCCGTCGACAGTTCGGCCGCCGCCATCGGCGCCCAGGGACTCATCCGCTTCGGCCGCCGGTTGAAGGCCAAGGGTGGAAAAGACGGCGCCCGTTTCGTCCAGGCCGGCCTGACCGTGCTGGCGCGCTTGCTCGATCCGCTTTATCTCTCCGAGGATGCCGGGCACCAAGGCCTGCTTTTGCATTCCGTCTATCACCAGCCCAATGGATGGGATCATGTTCCAGCCGGCGGCAAGGTGCCCCGGGGCGAGGCCTGCCAATGGGGAGACTACCATTTACGCGAACTCGCCCTTTTGGCCCAGCGCATGGCCGAGGGCGGATACCTGACCTTTTTCGGAGGAAACCGTGAGCGTTGATCATCCTTCCTCGTCTCCCAGGCGGGTCGCCATGGTCACCGGCGGCAGCCGAGGCATAGGCTTCGGCATAGCCCGGGCCTTGGCCGAGGACGGCTTCGATTTGGTCCTCGGCGGGCAGAGGCCCGAAAGCTCGGTCGGCGACGCTTTACAAGCCCTGCGGCAAGCCGGAGGCAAGGTCGCTTATGCCCAGGGCGACGTCGCCACCCCGGCCGGCAGGCGCGCCCTCATCGAGTGCGCCGAAAAGCATTTCGGGGCCTTGCACGTCCTGGTCAACAATGCCGGCGTGGCTCCTGCGGTTCGGGGAGACTTGCTCGACGCCGACGAGGACGATTACGACAGGCTCTTGCGCACCAACGCCTCGGGACCTTTTTTCTTGACCCGCGACGTCGCCCGTTGGATGATCCGGCAAAAACGCGAAAGCGCCGCCTACGAGGCCGCCGTCGTTTTCATCACCTCCATTTCCGCCGAAATCATTTCCGTCCAACGCGGGGCCTATTGCGTGAGCAAGGCCGCGGTGGCCATGGCGGCGCAATGTTTCGCGGTTCGCCTGGGCGAGGCCAGCATTCCGGTTTACGACGTGCGTCCCGGCATCATCGCCACCGACATGACCGCCGGCGTCAAGGAGAAATACGACGCTTTGATCGAGAACGGGCTGCTGGTGACCCCGCGCTGGGGCAAGCCCGAAGACGTCGCCCGCGTCACCGCTTTCCTGGCCAAGGGCGGTTTGCCCTATGGCACCGGAGCCGTCATCCCCGTGGACGGCGGCATCACCTTGCCGCGATTATAAGGACCATCCCATGAGCAGCCTCGCCATCAAACCGAAGCAGACGTGCCGTTACGATGAAGTCAGCCTGGGAGAGGTCATGCTGCGCCTCGACCCCGGCGACACGCGCATCCGCACCGCCAGGCGATTCACGGCTTGGGAAGGCGGCGGCGAATACAATGTGGCCAGGGGCTTGCGCCGGTGTTTCGGTTTGCGTACCGCCATCGCCACCGCCTTCGCCGACAATGACGTCGGGCGGTTGATCGAGGATTTCATCCTGCAAGGCGGGGTCGACGCCTCCTGGATACGCTGGATGCCCTATGACGGCATCGGGCGCTCCATCCGCAACGGATTGAATTTCACCGAACGCGGATTCGGCGTGCGCGGAGCCCTGGGGGTATCCGATCGCGGGCTGACGGCGGCGTCGCAAATCAGGCCCGGCGACATCGACTGGGAAGATCTTTTCGGCGAGCAAGGCGTGCGTTGGTTCCATACCGGCGGCATCTATGCCGGACTCTCCGAAACCGCCTCGCTGGTCATCGAGGAAGCCATGCTCGCCGCCCGCAAGCACGGGACCTTCATCAGCTACGATTTGAATTACCGCCCCAGCCTCTGGAAAGCCTTCGGCGGGCAGGCCAAGTGCCAGGCGGTCAACCGCAAGCTCGCCCCCTTAGTCGACGTCTTGCTCGGCAATGAAGAGGATTTCACCGCCTGCCTCGGCTTCACGCCCCAAGGCACCGCTTCCGATTTGAGCCACATCGAAACCGCCGGCTTCCGCCGCCTCATCGCCGAGGTAACCCAAACGTTTCCCCAGTTGAAGGCCGTGGCCACCACCTTGCGCGCCGTCCAAAGCGCCACCCGCAACGATTGGGGAGCCATCTCGTGGGTGGACGGGCGTTTCCACGAGGCACCCTGGCGGAAAGACCTGGAAATCTTCGATCGCGTGGGCGGAGGCGACAGTTTCGCTTCCGGATTCCTCTACGGATTGATGGAATTGGGCGACGGCCAAGCCGCCGTCGAATACGGAGCGGCCCACGGGGCCTTGGCGATGACCACGCCGGGAGATACTTCCATGGCCACCTTGGCCGAAGTCAAAGCCCTGGTCGAAGGCGGGTCGGCGCGGGTGCAGCGTTAGCCGGGAGGGTCCCGAAAGACCCGCCGCGTTATTCCCAGGGCTTGATGCCGGCGGCGAGCTCCGCCTTGCCGGCCGCATAAGCCAAGTCGCCCAGGCCCTGCAAATAGGCCTGGCCCATGCGGGCATAGAGGTTTTCCAGCTTTTCCACGAGCACCTGGGTCGTCATCGATCCCTGCCTCTCGAATAGCTCCGAAGCGTTCTGGTGAAAGACGGGATCGCTCAGGGTCTTGTGGCTCAAAGCTCCCACCACCTTGGACAAGGCCTGCCAAATCTGACGGCGCGCCTCGATTTCACAAACGCGGCGGCGGCTGGCCGACATGGATTCCAGACCGGCGAGCCGGGCCACGTCCAGGGACGCTTCTTCGAGCATGGCCAGCAACTTCGACAGCAGGGGCAATTCCTCTTTCCAAGCCACCGCCACCTTGCGCCAAAGCCTCGCTTCCGGCCAGGCCGAGGTCACTTCCGGCAAATCGAGCAGCAAAAGCCCATAGGTCAGCTTCTGGGACAATTGCTCGGTGGCGTTGCGGATTTCCGCCGCGGCCGTGTCGCGGATCACCATTTGATTCAAGAGGACTTCCTGGCTGCTGCCGGGCAATTTCTCCTGGGGCCTTTCGCCGCCCGCGAGGATGCGGCAAACCGAACTCGCTTTTTCCCAGCGCCCTCTCTCGGCCAACCAGGCTTCGCGGCGCTGGATCAAGGTCTTGCGGATGAGGGGCAGACGCGCGACGGCATTCATGCCTCCGAGCCATTCGCGCTCCTTGTCCATGGCCTGGGGCAAGGGCCGCACGGGGGCGGCATCCTTCACTAAGCCCAGGAAATAGTGCTCGAGGGCCGAATGCGCGTCCTGCGACCGGCTCAACTGGCAGCGCGCGTCGTCCACGCTCACCCTTCCGAGTTGGGAGCACTCTTCCCCGAGCTCGTGGCGGTAATAGGATTCCGTCATTTTCCGGCACAGCGTTCCCGAAGGTATCCAGGCCATGTCTTCCGTTAGGCCGCCCGCCGGAACTCTCGGCAGGCTTTCCCCCACTCTTTCCTTGACGGCGGGATGGGTCAAGGTGGCCGGTTGCTCCAGCGCGCGCCTTTGCAAAGCGAGGATCAACGGGCCCATCAAGGTCCTTTTTTCCTGCCTGAACAGGGCCACCAAATCATTGGGTAACATCCCGGTTGCCATGGCGGCTTGCACCGTGCGCATGGTTTGGGAATTGGCCTGCTCCAAAACCTTGAGGCTCAGCATGGCCGCGCCCAGGGCATGGCCGGATCCGTGCCGGTGGGCGAAATGATCGGCCTCCTCCTCCAGGGCATGCAGCCAGGGCTGCGCCGATTTTTCGATGCGCCGCCAAAGGGCCGAGGCCGCGAACCAAAAAGGATGGCCGCGGTACAAAGCGCCCATGGCTATCCTGCGTCCCAATTCCTGGTGGCGTAAAACCGCCGGCAAACGCGCGCGGTGATAAAAGTGGCCCAACTCATGCAAGACCACGGCTTGGAATTGTTCCCGGCTCAAGCCCAGGCAAAGCGGCATGCCTATCCGCAGGCGGATAACCCCTTGGACGGCGGCTTGCAAATCCAAGGCCGCATTGGTCTCCCAGGTGATTTCCACCTCGCTGGGTTCGGGCAATTTCATTTCCCGGCACCATTGCCTTATCCACGGATAGGGGCCGTCATTGTCTTCGGATGCCAAGGCATAGGACCAGGGAGAGTCGGCGCCGACCCGCAAAATCCAGGGCCAAAACGCTTCGAATACCAAGGCGGCGCCGAGCAAAACCAAGGCTATCCGGGCATAAAAGGCTTGGGACGCCAAAGCCGCCCAACCGGAGAAATCCGCCGCAAGGTGATACACCCCCCACCCCATGCAGAGGAAACCCGTCAAGGCCAGGCAACCCGCGGCGAAGACCATGCCCAAGGCCAAAACCCGGATGAGCCGGCCCGAAGCCGGAAACTCCCCGGCGTCGACCGTCTCGTTTGCCCCGCGCCCGGGCGAGCCCGGAAATAGCGAAACCAGGGCATGAAATGCAGTCGGCATGGGTCTATTTTACCCCCTGGCGGCGAAATGATGAGAAAAAGCGAGATGGTTATTATTTGTTTAAACGTCTATTTTTGCCCTGGCAGGAGAATACCATGACCCGCGACGAGTCCCGATTACCCAACTTTCCCATCGACCCGCTCTTCTTAAACCGATGGTCTTCCCGCGCCATGACGGGCGCCCCGTTGACGCGCGACGAGGTCGGAACCTTATTGGAAGCCGCCCGCTGGGCCCCGTCCAGCGGCAATGGCCAGCCTTGGCGCATTCTCTATGCCCTGAAAGACACGCCCTCCTTCCCGACCTTCTTCGACTTGCTTTTGCCCATGAACCAGGTCTGGGGCAAGAATGCCGGCGCCCTCTTCGTACTGGTTTCCAATACGGTGCAGGAAAATAACGGCAAGCCGAATCTGACCCACAGTTTCGACACCGGTGCGGCGTGGATGAGCCTGGCCTTGCAAGGCAGTCTCAGCGGTTTGGTGGTCCACGGCATCGGCGGCTTCGATCGCGCCAAGGCGCGCGCCGCATTGGCCATTCCCGAGACTTTCACCGTCGAAGCCATGGCGATAGCCGGCCATCCCGCCCCGGCAACCAGCCTACCCGAAGATTTGCAGAAGCGTGAGGTGCGCAGCCAAAGGAAACCCCTTGAGGCCATCGCCTTCGAAGGCGGATTTCCGGTCAAGACCGAAGGGTAAGTTTCACCGAAAAATCTTCACCGCGAAATTTCCGGGGGTGGCTCCGCCTCCCCCGCCGTCAGCCTGCCCAGCTTCGGAAGACATGCCGGCATCCGGCTCCCCACCGGCAATACTGCGCTAGAAGAAGTACGCGACCTTGGCGGTCATGTACCAATTCTGTAATGAGTTGAAAGGAGACCTCATGTCGGGTGGATTATTGTCGCCATAATCCTTAAAATTGCCTGGGCGCGAGTGATCATTAGCGACTTGGGCGCTGACCTTGATGTGGTCGATGTAAACCTTCGACAAATAAGCCGACCACTTCCAATTATCGCGTCGATAATTCTTCCCCGCTATCGGATTATTCGGAAAGGGATCCTGCCTTCCGCTGGTATGGGACGTGAACTTGGTAATATCGTCGGCGAAGGGAGCGCCATACCATTCCACCTCAAAGGAGAAAACATCCGCCAACCCGAATGTGGGTAGGTTGATGCCTAACATCATCGGCATACGGTGGATCCAATCTCCATACAATTCCTGGTAAGCTTTGGTATTCCTCAAGCCGATGATTGCCATTTCCCCGTAAATCTTCCAATCCTCACTCGAACCCTCGCTCCCAAATAAGGCTTTTAAATCGAGCGATCCCATGGCCATCACCTTCGTTCCCTTGAAAGACAATTGGGTTGTGTCGGATCCTCCGTTGGTCGTATCCACATAAACGTCGATACGATTTGTGGTCAATGAGTCATCGATAGCAATAAGGTGATAAAGATTGATACCGGCACCTATACGCATGAATGAGTTTTTATAAAATGCCAGGTAAGCAGGCGAAATATCATAATAAGGAAAAAAATCCATCTCGGAACTCAGGATGAAGTCTTGGCTGAATGCTCCAAACTCATGATGAACTTGCACCCCAAGCATATTGGCGATAGGTAAAACAGCCTTGGTTTCAAATCCAGAAAGCAGAAAACCCGGGTAGACCGGGCCACGTAATAGATAAAGCCCCAGATTCCTGCTGTCTTCGGCATAATCGTAAGGAAAGAGACCAAACTTTACAGATAGATGGTGCTCACCTTCCGGTACAACGGAATAATCGAGGTAACCCTGGCTTGGATAGGGGCTATAATAAAAAGGCGCATAGCCCCCTCCATTATTGTCGGAATACGCCAGAAAATGACTGACGAAAATACCCATGCCGGCATGAATCGCCAGTCGGGAATTCACCTGCTTGGACAAGGAAATTTGGCTGCCATAAGCGTATTGCGAGAGTTTATCAATGCCCCGTACATAGCTGGTATCTTTCTGAACAAACTTGGTGGTTTGGATCCAGCCGGCGGCGCCGATCTTCAGGTCGCTTGCCTCCTCCCCGAAGGCGGGAATCAGGCCAAGAACGCACAGAGATAGTAACCGCATTTTCATCGTCATATTTCTTCCGCTCGCCTAAAAAAAGTACGCCACTTTTGTCGTCCAATACCAGTCTTGGAGGGTATTCAGGGCTTCCAGTCCGTTGGCAACGTTGTGGGTGCCTCCTAGGCGGATATGATCATTGGCAACCATGCCGGAAATTTCGACGCTTCCAAGCAAAACCACGGAGGCATTCACGGAATACTTCCAATCATCCCTGCCGGTATTTACGCCCTGTTGGATAAAAGGGGCGGTGGCACCGCTTTCAGCGTTTAAACTATTGCTGGAATTTTTAGACGCGAAATATTCCACTTCCGCGCTCAGATTGAAAAGCCCAAAGGTGGGAAAATTGAAGCCCACCATGATGGGGATTCTTCTTTTTATATCGTTATAGTAAACCGGATAATCTTGTAATCCCAGAATGGCGATCTCGGAATATAAAACAAGGTCGTTCTTTCCGAATGGGATGCCCTCTCCGATCCATTGTTTGGGGTCAAAAGAGATCTGACCCATCAGCTTGATCCCTGAGCGGGGAACATCCACTTTTTCCCGAATCGAGTCGGTGGGAATGCCATTGGCATCCAACACATAAATCTCTCCATTGGCGTCCGGAACGAAAACCTGGCAACCCTCCCCTTTCGAATTCCTCGAATTTTGTCCGAGTTCCGAAGGGACACAATCCGATCCCGCCTGCTGATAAAACCTTGAAAAATTAATGCCGCCACCCAATTTCATGCCGGGCGCCACGTTAAAGCTGAAGACATCAGCCAGAGAAAGATCGTACAAAGGGGCATAGTCGGTTTCGGTAAGCAGAAGCAAGTCATTCTGGAAAGACTTGTGTCCCCACCCGATCATTGCTCCCGTCGGCGACTTCGGCGCCTGCGCCAAACTCCCTTGCGCTGACACCAGGATATTAGGGTAGACGTAACCGTTTAGCAGGTAATTGCCAAGATTCTTGGAATCGTGATTGTAGGAATATGCAAACTTTCCGAAGGTAAAGTTGAATCGCGATTCTTCCCATGGCCATGCGGTTCGGCTATAGGTGAAATTCAATTCGGGAACAAAAGCTACCCAGAACGGATACCAGAGATTGGCGGCTCCCTTGCTTCCGCGTGGTAAATGCACATAGGCGGCACCTAACCCGAAATTGACCGTCCATTCCTCGTTGATTCGGGAATTCAGGCCTAGGACGACTCCGGATTGTTGCAGCCAATTGTCATTGTAATCGGTCGAAGAACCCTCGGTATACTCGCTGTTTTCGATCCGGCCAATTCCAGCCCACGATGCCCCATGAACGGCCAAGCCAGGTTCTTCCGAAAAAGCCCCGTGAACCAGGAATAGGACCGCGCAAAACCCTGCATGACGCTTCATTGACTTGACCTCGTTATGCGTTTCAGAAAAAATGACTCATGCGGAACATGGTATACCAGTCACTTTTGCCCGCAAAAGCCTCCTTGGTTCCACCGTCGGAGAAGATATACCCCTGTAGGGCTACAGGCCGGGGTCGATAATGATCGTTGGCGACCTGTAAGGACAGTTGAATGGAACCGGAAACTTTCTTTTCCAGATTAATGGACCACTTAAAATCGTCAGATGTGAGATTTTCTTTATCCAAGGCGGTTCCGCTCACCGGGAGCGAAATTCCCGTGGCTGGGTTATACCAGTTCCCTGTGCTGTCGATATTGAAATCACTATTCATAACGGGCTTCGGAGAAGGGATGGGATGTTCTTGCCGCGTCCAGTCCGCCACCCCATTGGTATAGCCTAGATTTGCCATATCATTGCGGTATTTGGCGCCGTACCATTCCGCTTCCACCGACAGCCGGTCGACAATACCCATTGCCGGTAAGTTGATGCCAACCGTTACCGGAATCCTTTCCGCCAACTTACCATAGGTTTTCCCGTAATCTTGGGTGCCCAACAAGGCCGCCTCCCCATAAAGCTTCAAGTCCTCGGCACCAAAAACCGAATGGCTCCAAAGCTTCTTGATATCCAAGCTGAACATGGCCATCAATTTGATGCCTTGATGCGTAAAAAAAGTTGTGTCCCCGGTTACGGGATTTACTTCGACATATTTGGATTTATCCGACACCGGCGCTGTCTTTCCCGGCGTCTCCAGGCTCTTCTTATACGGAATTAGATGGTAGAGGTTGACACCTGCGCCAACCTCGAAAACCTCACTGGGCCGGTATCTCGTCACATAGGCCAGACTTTGATCCAGGAGCGGTGGGACATCGGTTTCCAAAGCCCAAATCAAATCATGTTGAAAAGCGCCAGTCCTGGCATGGAGCCGCGTGCCAAGGAGATTGGCGCGGGCGGAATCAAGGCTGAAATCCTTGAATCCTCCGAGTAAAATACCAGGGTAAACCGGACCCCGTAATAAGTAGGAACCGAAATTTGCTGAATTCTGGTTATAGTGAAAAGGGATGGCACCCAAATCCAAGCTAAAATCCGGGGACTCCTTTTCCCCGATATACCCGGTTAAGCGCGATTGAGTAATGAAGTGCTGAAAGAGGGAAATGGAAAAGTAGCGTATGGGTCCGCTCGCCTGCGCATGGCTCACCAGATGCGTGCCGAATCCCATGGCCGCATGCCAATGCTCGGAAAAGTCGGAGTAAATTGTCGCCTGGGCTCCATAGGATTGTAGCCAATTGCCTTCGAAATTCATGGACGGATTGGTCGCATTGGTGGTTAGGGTGTCCACCGCCCTCATAATCCGCCCCATATCGAACCAAGCCTTGCCAGTTACCTTTACGCCGCTCGGCTCTCCATGAGGTTGAGTCAAGATTACCGATAAGGCAACGACAAAAACAGCAAGAGCCTTAGGCCACATGGACATCCCCTATTCAAGCCCTGAAAAGAAAAAAGTAAGTCACGACACGACTGATTATCGTGTCATCGGCGGGGAAAAATCCCCGACTATTGGTGAACGATATTGAAGTGCTCAACACCCTTCGAGGTTTTGACCTCCAAGGCAACCCACCCCTTAGTAGAAGATTTGATGGGATAGCTGAAGTTACCCGGTTGCCCCGAAAAACGCTCAAGTAATGTGCCACGGGCATCTCGGACGGTCACCTCATGCTTTTCGGCCAAGAAGCCGTTTAGAGTGCCTCCCGAGATGGTAAAGGGGCTTTTGGGAGACGACTTGCTTACGATATGAGTAGGCGTAAAAAGCGGCACACCCGTATTATCCAACGGACGCCAACGGATATTCCGGTACCAGGTGCCCTTGGGGTTCCGGAAGCGTCCACCCCCATGCACCTGAAAGGCAATATATCCAGGTTGAATAAGACCGGAATTCGAAGAGTCCAATAATACCGGTACCCAGGGATCAGCCGAGGTTTTTCGGAAATAGGATTTCATGTAAATCTTCGCACCAGCGGTGTTGCCACCATAAAACAAGACCCGGTTTTGGTTCCATCCGTTGAAGTCCCATAATCTCCCCCAATCGGCCTTGACGCAGCCCGTTGTTGGGCAACCATAGGAGGTGGGGTTGGACGCCCTGGTGATATTGGTCCAATTGGCATTTCCCGCGGCTCCGGGAATGTCGATATTATGCGGATCGCCTCCTTGTCCATTAAATCCAAAGGGCCGCAAATCAGAAGCCGTGCCTGGAACGCACTTTTCGCAATAACTACCCAGCCAAGATGCGGCTCCATCCGTATAGTCCAAAACAGTTTGATAGCAACTGCCATCCCAAGTAGTGCGATTGAAAAGGCCGCCGTCATTCAGAAAGCCGGGCCATGCATCGAATTGGATTTCGTAATTCGTGACCTTTTTTTGCCTGACCACCACCAAGCCGCCGTCTCCGCCGGTTGTGGCTGGCTTATCTTGGCCATCGCGCGAGGCGGTAAAAAGGGCCTTAAGGGTTGGATCCACCCTGATAATGGCGCCCTTGTTCTTATTGCTGGTATGGTTTGCGTCTGCGCAAGTTTGCGCTAATCCTTTAAAGTCTGTTCCATTAAATAGGGAGTAAAAGCCTTCAGCATCTAGGGTTGATGCCAGAGTATCTACGGTGGTTTGATTGGTAGGCTCGGGGCTACAGGGAAGGTCAGTGGTAGCTGGAGGCTCTGCTGGCTGCGCAAAAGCCCTGGTACTGATGCCCAAAGCGGTGATAAGCCCTAAGTAAAACATTTTTTTAACAACCATCAAAATCTCCCCAAACCGTACAAAGGCATCAAATGGTGCCTGCGTTAATCGATGAAATCGTGGTTCAATTTTTACCCAAAAAGCGATTCATTAGAAGCACTAATATTCGCTGGCTGTATCCAGTTGTCAAGGGGAATCTGGGCCAATTTTCGATTATTCACCACAATCAAAGGATCTGAATTCACTGCTTCATGGATTTTGAGCCAATAGGTGGTGATTCTGAACCTTTAACCGTCAGGATATCACTAAGCGCTAGGTCAAATTGTCCTCATTTAAAATTATCCAGTCAATGATTAACGATTTCGAGTCGATGGGTTGAAAAAAACCTGTCCAAGGTTATCGGCCGCGCGACTCCCAACAGGCTACCCATCCAATCACTTTGAGCTGGCTTTGCTTGTGATCCCCTCACGATAAAATTCATGGTGGCGAAGGGTAGATTTGAAGGAAAGAACCTAATGTACGAGGCTATGGTAAAATAGTTCGAGGATTAAACGCCCCAATTCCTAGGTCTTCCAAGTCCGTATTGAATGTGCAACCCTGCGCCTTGAATTCTAGGTCTCTGGTTGTACTTGTAAAATAGTAGTGGGTTTCGGGGCTCGACGTAGCATCCATAAAATGACTACTCATAACAATCGTCCTTTTTGCTCCTGACGCCACAAAACTATAACCGTTATCGGCGATCGAGTTGTTTTGAAATGTGCAACGTTCAAATTGAAGTACATATGTAGGATCGTCACCATCGAAATTCCAATAAATCATATTGCCACTGCTATAAGACTCGCCGGTGTTGATGATTTTATTATTATCGATTAATGTATTTATAAAAAATGCTGATCGACTGCCAAAAATTACATGTTTACTTGCATATCCGATTTTACAATTTTTAATGGTGTCGTTCTTTGCACCCACCATAATTATTGCGGTATCTTTGGCGATAAGTTCAAACCCATCTATAACAATGTTTGATGGATTCGCACCCTCATAGCCATTACCAATTTGGACCAAATTGGTAACGCCTGCTGTGGCGATTAGTTTTGATACAAATCCCAGTGAATCCCGTTGGTTTTCCGCAAAAGGGTAAGCATCTGAATCAAAGCCACCCACCAGCTTAACACCGTCAGTCAGAATCTTATATCCACCAATCGGAGCGTTATAGTTACCGGCTGCTACCCATATTTTTGTGCCATTTACTGCTCTTCCACTATTTATTGCAGTTTGTAGGCTGCTGTACGCGCTTTCCCAAGAATTGCCACTGTCACCACCGGTATTACCTGCCCGTACAAACAGAACTCTGGATTGACGGTATAACGTGTCATATTTTATTGTGACTTTTCCAACTTCATTAGGAGGTGAGGATATGGATTTGATATTTATTCCGTCAACTAGATTTGACCAAATTTCATTCGTCGTGACTCCATTGACGCGATAAGAGATATTAATCGAGCTGTTCCGAGTAACATATTTATTTCTTGGTGAAAGTATTTCCACCGTAGGAGCCGGCAAATTCACGGTAAGCGTCAGGTTCGCTGACGCCCTTTTACCAACTCCGTCCACGACCTCCAAAGTGATGGTTGTGTTCACCGCATTTAAGCCTGAGACCGCGCAACTCCAGGTTCCAGTAGCGTAAGAGGCATTAACGGAGGTCGACCCCCATTTGCATGTAGCGCTTTTTACGCCTGATCCCATACCGTCGGCAGCGGTGAAATTTAGGGTAGTTGATGTACTCGTAATGGTCTTGTTTCCAGGATTGGTTATCGTAGGATTCGTGTTATCCACCAATACCGATAGGCTGGTGGCAACCGCCGAAGCATTCCCCTGCGCATCCACGGCGCGCACCGAGAGCTTATAATCCCCATCGTTCAGGGCCGCGGGCGTATAGGTGGCTACGGTGATATCGGTAGCGCCGGTGGTGAAGTCGGTGCTATTGAGTTT